>Ga0325405_1002212_pt1 | contig 19921 bp, 17 predicted proteins | sample PopdelMetagenome_21_FD_205663 | JGI IMG/M metagenome (GOLD analysis project Ga0325405, IMG submission 205663) | Populus deltoides microbial communities from Bellville, Georgia, United States - Xylem-Control-R2 | ecosystem: Host-associated > Plants > Phyllosphere > Stem > Wood/Secondary xylem...
TGGAGAGAGTGCTAGGCGTGAAGCTTAGAGGGAAGACTGGCAAGTGAGATGATGTAAATTACTAATGTTAGGATTTGGTATGTGTTCTTGCGAAATAAAGTACAAGTTTTATGGGCAACCCCAATTACCTTCGAATTATCAAGTCTTGGCTTGGTTGGTGTTTGTTAATGTTGTAATTTTAATTTCTTGCCGAATTGTTATACCAATAGCTGTGAGATCTGTAATTTTAATTTCTTGCCGAATTGTTATACCAATAGCTGTGAGATCTGCATGCTTCCGAGCTTCAATCAATCGAATGTAAATACTTCGAAGTGAGTAGAGAATTGGCATATATATACTTCACAAGCTAGAAGCACTCTTGTAGGTGGTCATATCCAAGGAGAGCTACATAAAACTTGTACGGATCGTTCGTGTCAATTGTTATTTCGCCATTGACAAGGACTGTCCTGTACTTCGAGATCATAAGACGAGGGGGTGTCTGGAAAAGATCATGGATTGGATGCCCTTCATAAGACTATCTCCATGTTAACAAAGTCGTTCCTTCTCAAATGAATCCATGTTCCATGTTAAATTTAAGAGAGAATTTTATCATATTGTCATGTTTTTAAACCTGATTTGATAGTTAACTCGAGTGAATTTTGAGTTATGATTTTGGTTTTGAGTTAGAAAAATGAATCTGGTTAACTTATTTTTTTTAAAAAAATAAAAACATCAATTTTTTTTATTTAATACATTGAAAATTAATTTTTTCCAAGTTAAATACATAAATCCATTTTTCAATGAGCTTTCGTGTCAAATACTTCCACGAGTCCCTTAATTTTGTCAATGAGATTTCCTTATCTTTACTTGTTATTTTTTCTGCTTACCAAAAAGTTTGAATTTTTTTATACACCTTTTCACTCTCAGATCCATTGATTTTCCTCTTCTTATTCAATGTTGTGTTATTCTGTTCCTTCGTTATTGATTCCTCTTTAAACAAGTTGAACAAAAATTGAATTAGAATATGATTTGGTCAATTTCAGAACTAGCTCCAACTTCTTCTTATAACGACCCATTCTCTTTAATTCATTGTTTAATTTCCTCTTTATACGAGGAGTTACGGTAGCTATCGTCGTCGGTAGAGTTATGGCTAGTGGATCAACTGAGGAGAATAGAGGCAATAACAGTACAGCTGGTGATTATAGAGGTAGCAATGAAGGTGAGGCAATAACACCAAAAATGTTGTTACATACATCACCACCAATCACGTTAACATGATGGTCTAGTCATTTACCATGTGTTTGTCATATTATCCCATGTATAAGGTGATAATATAATATGGCCAAGAGTACATGCTACCTATGTTATTTCTTAATTTAATCCATCTATAAGGATATATTTCTTTTGATAAGGTCTAAGTCCTCTAAAGTTTGATTTTGATAATTTCATACTAGTTCCCAACTAACTTGATCATTTTGAATACAATCACAAAGTCTGATTGTCCAAACTAGACTTAAAGTTAGTGAAAGAGGAAATAATGATTAGAAAATAAGTAAAGACTGCTGGAATTAAAAAAAATTGATGGCATGTATTTTAAGTATTGGAGAATACATGTTCAATATTGTCTCTATAGGTAGAACTTCATCTTTCTCTATTAGGGAAAATGATGGAAAAGATGGAGGGAAAAAAAAACAAAACCTTCTAGTTAGACAAGTTTTAGGTGTTACCTACCTAACTTTATCAAGGAAAGTTTCATATAGTATCATAAAAGAAAGGACCATTATGGATCTGATAACAACTCTATCTAGTATATATGAGAAGTCGTCGATAAATAATAAAGTGCATTTGATAAAAACATTATTCAATCTAAAGATGATGGAATGAATATTTATTACATAATACCTAAATGAATTTAGCATCATAAAAAATCAATTGTCATATGTCGAAATTGAGTTTGATGATAGGATTTTAGCTTTAATCTTATTGGCTTCACTTCTAAATATTTGGGAGGCTATCAGAATGGTTGTAAGTAACTCTATTGAAAAATCTAAGTTAAAATATGATGACATTCGAGACTTGATTCTTGAAAAAAAAAAAGTTCAAAAAAAAGATGCAAATGAAAACTCAACTTCTAATGCTTTCTTATACCTTAAAACAAGAGGTAAAAGATCTATCAGAAGCTAAAATAATAATAGATTGTAAATCTAAACTTAAAAGTAAAAATAAGTATATGCCTAGGAAGCAAAGTGATTGTTGTAAATATAGAAAATTTGGTCACCTTATAACCTTATAATGAATTGAAGAAATTCAAGAAAAGCCGAAGCTGATTTTGTAAATGTTATTACTAAGGAGATATATGATTTTCTAATTCTTGTTATTTGTAGTCTAGTTAATGATTGAGTTCTTGACTTAGACATTTTGTTTCATACTATTCCACACCAAGAAATCTTTTAGAATTATGTTATTGGTGATTCTGATGTGGTATACCTAGCTGATGAAGAACCATTAGATTTTATAGGTAGAGAAATATAAAAATCAAGTTACCAAATGGTTTCATATGAAATTTATAGCAAGTGAAACATGTTCTTGAACTAAAAAAGAACTTAATCCTTATGGGACAACTTTATGATAATGGTAATTCAATAAGTTTTATGAAAGACATATGAAAGGTCTTTAAAGGAGCAATGGTTTTGGCTCAAGGTAAGAAAACTAGTACACTGTATATGATCTCATGACCAACATATACCATTGTTGCTATTAAAGCTAAAAATCAAGCAAAACTATTACACTACATACTTTTCCATATGACTCAAAAGAGGGTGAAACTATTTCTATCAAAAAAGGAAGTTGGTGGAGATTAAATTAGTTGATCTAGACATGTGTGAAAGCTATATTATAGGCAAGCAGAAGAAACTCAATTTTGTAAAAGGTAGCAAAGCCTTCATATCAAGAAAGATAAAACTAGAACACCTAGATTTATAGGGGTTTTGTCTAGTGGCATCTCTTGGATGCTCTTGATATTATGCTACCTTAATTGATGACTTCAACAAGAAGGTATGAGTTTACCTTTTAGAAAATAAACTTCATGTGTTTCAGACATTTAAGAAATGAAAGGTTATTGTTAAAAATGAATCAAACTTGAAGAAAAACAATTCTTGAGGTTTGATAATGGAGGAGAATATATCAATAAATGTTGTAAAGAATAATGTGGAGCTAATTGTATTAGGATGAAAGAACATTATAGGCACACTATAATAAAATGATGTTATTGAGCATATAAACAAGACCATCAATGAATAAGCTAAAAGCACAAGGCTGCAAAAGCATGAAGCTAAATTTTAGGTTACCTCTAACATTCTAGTATAAGGTAGATAACATTGCGATTTAGTTGATCAACCAAGGACTTTTTATCTTTTTGAAATTCAAAACTCCAGAACAAGTCTAAACCTGAAAGGAGGTAAAACTCTAATATTTAAATGTATTTGTTTATCTTTTATATGTGCTTATAAACCCTAAAGCTAAAAGCAAGTATGATCTTGTCTAGGAAATGCACCTTTATTAGGTATACAATAATGAGTTTGAATATTGATTTTCGAATAAGAAAAAATAAAAAAAAAATCATTATAAGTAAAAATATCATGTTCAATAAAAAGATAGCATACGAAGACAAGGCAACAACAAGTTTTGAAGAAGAAATGAAAAAGACTAAGAGAATTGATGTGAATGATATTATAAAGGGTATTATGCAGAACAATAATGATCACTCTAATGAAAATATTGATCCACATGTATAGTAATATATAATAACCACTTATAGTAAAAGGTCTTCTAAAAATGTCATATCTCTAGAATGTTTCTCATCATTACCAAATTAAATTTTGTTGACTGAAAATATAAGCTAAAGAGTTTTGATGAACCATTACAAGTTAAAGAATTAAGTTAGTAGGAGTTAGCTATGAAATATGAAATGAATTCCTTATCAGAGAATTAGACATCAGAGTTAACTAAACTAACCATAAAAAAGAAGGATGTAAACAACAAATGGGTTTACATGGTGAAAATTAAATATGATGACATTAAATGATTCAAGGTATTATGGAATGTGATGTAATATAGGAAAAATTGTATTTTCCTGTATATATTTATCCTGTATAGTACGCTACACAGTAACTATTGTATGTTGCCCTAGTTATATATATAAAAGAGATGGCTACAGATTATGTATGCCCTTCAATCAATTACAGCTTATGCTTCAACTTGGTATCAGAGCCAAAAACATCTAAATAAATTCTTTCTCCGTAATCAGCACAACCTTCTCTTTTTTGCAAAATAATTGCTGCAACACGTTTATTCTCTCCCTAATAGGCATAACCTTCTCTTGTCTGCAAAATAATTGCTGCAGGACGTTTATTTTCTCCTTAATCTTCCAGCAATTTCTATTCGACTTCTCCAGCCTCTCTAATGGATTCCTCTGCTGCTACTACAGCTGGCATCAATGTTAGTATGCCTGCTATTGCTACCTCATCCTCCCTTGTAGCTCCTGCTTCCGCCTGTATGTCTGTTCCTGCACCCTTATCTATCTCCTTAGCCCCTGCAGTACCACCAACCATCATTCCTCTTTCAAACACACAACATGTCATCAATCTTAAACTTACCAACACAAATTATCTATTTTGACGTATGCAGATGAAGCCATATTTGATTGGTCAAGGTGTGTTTTCCTTTTTCGATGGCTTAACGATGTGTCCCTCTCCGCACAGTGATGTTTCTGCCACTTCGCCTGCCTTCAGTTCTGGTTTTTCCCCTGCCTTCTTGACATGGAAACAGCAAGATCAACTCATCCTCAGTGCACTCCTCTCCTCTCTATCCACAGATGTTCTTCACCTTGTAGTGGATTGTCCGACATTTGCTAGTGTATGGAGCACGCTAGAACGTGCTCTTGCGTCTTCATCCAACTTTAGAATCATGCAATTGTATGGTTGCCTTCAAGACCTTCGTCAAGGTGATGATACTGTCACCGCCTATTTGAAGAAGGCTAAAGGATTATTTGATGAGCTAGCTGCCGTAGGATGTCCTATCTCCCTTACAGACTTCAACCTATATGTGTTTCGGGGCCTTTGCAATGAATTTCATGACTTGGTTACTAGTTTATCTACAAAATCTGATCCTTTACCATATTCTGAGTTGCATAGTCATTTATCTATTCATGAGTTTTTACACAAGAGCTCCCTTCATCCTCTTCCTATGGCTGCATCGTTACTACCAACACCTGTGCAGTCCCCTTGTCTTCGCTGCCTAACATTCTTTTTCTGGTTTTAATTGCAGCAGTTCATCCTTTCAGCGGGGCAGAGGTAGACGCAATGGGTGGAGGAATACGCGCTCTCCAACTCAGTATGGTGCTCCGCCTGTCAGAGGTCACAGCAGCAACTTCCAGAAGCAACAACGTGGGCATTGGCAGCAGAATCGTCCAGATTGGCAGCAAAACAGAACCAGTAATGCTGGTCAGTGGCAGCGACAGATTAAGTGCCAACTTTACAATATATTTGGGCACTTCGCACAACAATGCTCTCAGCTTGTGCAACATGGTAATCACGCCTTTGCCAACTTCTCATTCAGTGATGCATCCATAGAAAATTATGTCACTTGGTTTTTTGACACCAGCGCCAATCAACATGTTACTCCAGATATTACTGATATGACACACGCAGAACCTTATCTCGGTAATGATCAATTGCATGTTGGTGATGGTAAGGGACTTGTCATATCTAATACAACCTATAATATTTTACGTACTCCTAAATGAGTTTTTTTGTTGTCTAGTGTCTTGCATGTTCCAAAAATTAAAAAAAGACTCTTATCTGTTCAACAATTCTGTTGTGAAAATTGTGTCTTCTTTGAATTTCACTCTTCTATTTTCCATGTTAAGGATCTCATCACAAAGGAGGTTCTGCTTTCCGGTCAAAGTAAGGATGGCCTTTATGTCCTTTCAGAATATTCTACCACGTCTATACCCCAAGCTTTTTTGTCTGCTAGTTTATCCACCTCTGCTGATATTTGGCATCATCGACTTGGTCACCCAAGCTCCTGGGTTCTGAGTTTCTTAGCATCAAATAAAAAGGTCACTTATACGTCTCGTCCTTTAAATTTTCAGTGTCCATCATGGCCGTTAGGAAAATCATCGCGCCTGTCACTAGGACCTACGGGTCACAAAACATCTGCTCTTCTTGAACTCGTTTTTAGTGATGTTTGGGGCCCTACTCCTATTTTATCTTTTGATGATTTTTGCTATTTTGTGATTTTTGTTGATGCGCATATAAAATTTATTTGGTTTTATCCTCTTAGTGCCAAATCTGATGTATTTAATGTGTTTCATCAATTTCAAGTTCTGGTTGAACGACAATTCTCTTGCAAAATCAAATCAGTACAAACTGACTGAGGTGGTGAATATCGTAAATTAAATTCTTTCTTCAAAACTGTTGGTATTCACCATCGCATCATATGTCTACATACACATAAGCAAAATAGTACTGTTGAGCGCCGTCACCATCATATTGTCGAAACTGGTCTTACCCTACTTGGTCACTGTAAAACACTTCTAAAATTCTGGAATTATGCATTTGAAACCTCTGTTTATCTTATTAATCGTATGCCGACATCGGTCTTACGAAACAAATCTCCATTTGAAACTCTGTTTCATCAACCACCTGACTATGGTTTCCTGTGTACTTTTAGATGTCTCTGCTTTCCATTTCTCTGACCATATAATGCTCATAAGTTAGACTATCGCTCTACTCCTTGTGTGTTTCTAGGATATAGTTCATGTCATCTAGGTTACGGTTGTCTTGATTTGTCTTCTGATTGTATTTACATCTCCCGTTATGTCCGTTTCCATGAAAATTCCTTTCCATTTATTGAGTCTACTCATGTTCCTACACAACCAATTCTAACCCACAGCCGGCCCCTATCTCCTACCTTCCTGCCTTAACATCTTTCCCATCATCCAACCCACCATAAACACCAATCCTTTCCCCACACTCCTCGGTCCCCTTACCTCCATCTGCAACCATGTCTCTTGATCATTTTGCAGGTTCAGGTTTTGCTGTTGCGGGCATCACAGCTACTGCATCTCCCCTTTCTGCTACGCCACCGGCATCTCCCTTACAAGTTCCTGCCTCTTCTTCCCAGGTCCCTGCAGAGTCACCACCGGGCTTAGATCTCTGTATCGATCTTTCCAGCTGCTCCATTCCACAGCAGTCACCGCCCATCAGGTGTCCTGACTCTCCTGCTGCAGTTGCTTCTCAACAGCATCCCATGGTGTTTCGTCCCTGCCAGCACAAGTCTGTCAACGTGAGCTCAGTGTCTGCATCTTCACTTCCTCTCAACTCATGGATAACTTATTCCTCTGCTCATAAACCTGTGTCTTTTAAAGAAGCTGACTGTTTTCTGTGTTGGCATTCTGCTATGGAATCTGAGATTACTGCTTTACATGCCAACCACACTTGGTCCTTGGTTCCACATGAACCTTTTATGAATGTTGTTGGTTGCCGATGGGTTTACAAAATTAAACGTCGAATTGATGGCACTATTGAACGCTATAAAACGCACTTGGTTGCGCGAGGCTTCTCTCAATAAGAAGGTATCGACTACTCAAAAACCTTCAGCCCGGTTGTCAAACCAACCACTGTCTGCCTAGTCCTGGCCATTGCCGTCTCTAATTATTGGCAGATTCGCCAACTTGATGTTCATAATGCATTTCTCAATGGTTCACTATAGGAGGTTGTCTATATCCAACAACCCACGAGATTTGTCGACCCTGCTCTGCCAACTCATGTGTGTCGCCTTCACAAGTCTCTGTATGGTTAAAAACAAGGGCTTGGTACAAACGACTGAGTGACTTTCTTCTGTCGGTTGGCTTCCGCGCGTCAAAGGTTGATACTTCCTTATTTATTCTGAAAGTGAATCATGATATTTGTTATTTGCTTGTTTATGTGGATGACATTCTGCTCACTGGTAGTAACTCCAGTTTGCTTCAAAGCCTTTTTACCCTGCTCAGTTTAGAATTCAAACTCCGAGATTTGGGTTCTGCTCACTATTTCTTAGGGATTGAGGTTACCCCCACCAGTATGGATCTCATGCTTACTCAACACAAATATTCTCTTGACATTCCAAGTCGTGCTGGTATGTCCACCTGTAAGTCGGTTAATACACCAGTTTCTACCTCCAAAAATGGACTCCTGCCTAGTGAGCCATTCTCAGACTCCACTCGTTTTCGAAAAATTATTGGTGTCTCATATTTACCAGACCTGACATATGTTATGCTGTCAATAAGGTATGTCAGTTTATGCATGCCCCTACTGAGAGTCACCGGGCTGCTGTCAAACGTATACTACGATACGCAAAGGGTACGTCCTCCTTTGGTCTTCATCTTACTCACAGTTCCTCATTATCCCTTCATGGTTTTACTGATGCTGATTGGACGGGAAGCATCGATGATCGAAAGTCTAGGGGTAGTTACATTGTTTTTTACAGCACTACTCCTATTTCATGGAAATCTGGCAATCAACGCACTGTTGCTCGCTCTTCCATAGAAGCAGAATATAAGGCATTAGCTGATGGTACTGCTGAGGTTCTTTGGCTTCGTTACCTTCTAACAGATTTGTGTTTTTCTCCTAGTTCTGCTACCACCATTTGGTGTGACAATTTGGGTGCTACATATTTATCTGTTAATCCTGTCTTCCATGCATGCACAAAACATGTTGAGGTTGATTATTACTTTGTTCGTGATCGAGTGGCTAAAAAGGAGATACAGATTCACTTCATACCTTCCAAAGACCAATTAGCTGATGTTCTTACTAAACCGCTTCCCCACTCTGCTTTTGCTTCCGTACGGTCCAAGTTTTATGTGGTTTCCCCACCTTTAACTTGAGGGGGTGTATTGTGGAATGTGATGTAATATAGGAAATATTGTATTTTCCTGTATATATTTATCCTGCGTAGTACACTGCACAGTAACTATTGTATGTTGCCCTAGTTATATATATAAAAGAGATGGCTACAGATTATGTATGCCCTTCAATCAATTAAAGCTTATGCTTCAACTCAAGGTCAGACTTATTGTGAAAGGATTTTAATAAAAAATGATATCGATTTTATATTTATCTTTTTCTTTGATGGTGAAGCTAACAACAATTAGAATAGTAATGGTTATAGCTACAAAAGCTCTACATTTGATGTGAAGACTACTTTTTTTCATGAGGATTTTGATGAAGATATCCATATGTAGTAGATAGAGGGTTTTTTAGTAAAGAGAAATGAAAATATGATTTGTGAGCTAAAAAAGAGTTTGAATGACTTAATACAAACTATAAGATATTAGTATAAGAAGTTTGATAATTTTATTTACAACAACAAGTTCATAAGATTGAACCATTGTTGTTATTTGGATAATTTTGATAAATATTATATTATTCTACTACTTATATGAATGGTATACCAATTATAAGATCTAGCATTAAGGTAATTAATAAACTGAAGAGGTAGTTGTCAAAATAGTTTGAAATAAAAGATTTTGGAGCTATAAAACAAATCATTGGTATGAGAATCGTTAAAGATAGAGCTAATGGTATCTTGAACCTCTCATAGAAAGAGTTTGTACTCTATAAACATAACATGGATGGAGCAAAACCAGTAAACACAACCTTGGTTAGCCATGTTAGACTAACTAAGAAGTAGTCACCAAAGATGGACAAAGAAAAAAACTACATGAGTTAAGTTCCTTATATATTAGCAATTGGAAGTCTCTTATATGATATAGTATGTATAAGAACGTATGTTATACATGGAGTGAAAACTATGAGTAAAAATATGAGTAATCTAGGCAAATAACATTGAAAAATGGTTAAGTGAATTTTAAAATAGTAAATGGTTCTTCAAATATGTCACTTTGTTTCACAAAGTTAGACTTGGAGTTTCAAGGTTATGTGGATGCCAATTTAGCTGATAATGCTAATAGCAGAAAAAGTATTATAAGGTTATGGTTGTATGGTTTTTTGAAAGAACTACACAAAGAGAATAAGAAGGGTACTCTTTATAGTGACAATCAAAATGTACTCTTTCTTGAAAAAAATCTAGCATTCCATTTCATAACTAAACATATTAAGATTAGATATCACTTTATTTGACATTTGTTTGATGATGAGCATTGATACTAGAGAACTTCTATGGCAGTAATAATCTAGTAGACATGTTAATAAAGGGAATTGCACTTACAATCTGAAGTTTTGCAAAGCTTTAGTAGGTTTCAATGATATAAGATAAATTTGGTGTTGTTTGTCTCTAAGTTAGAGATTATTGTGTGTGGAGAAAAATTAGGCACACAACTAGTTATGAATCAAGCTAGAAAGTAAGGGAAGTTTTTTAGGAAATAGATTTAGGGGTTTGTTTACAAAATATTTGGGGAAAAAAACCGTGGCATGTTTTTTTTCATTTCAACTATAAACAAAGGGCTTGCAAGAGAAGAATATCCAAAAAAAAAAACACTGAGTGATAAAAAAGGTTAGGTAAAATTACAAAGAGTATATGAGTAGAGTTAAAAGATTTTTCTTCTCTTTCTTTGGTGTAATTTTTATTTTCTCTTCGATAAGTAAAATTAATAGCTCCATGGACATGGATAAATTATCGAATCATGATATATAAATTGTGTATTCTTGATTTTATGTATCAATTTTAAGCTATATAATGAGTGTCTTTCTCAGTCTAGATCTAAGTCTTAAACTAAACAACTTGCTGGCTCAACGTGAGAACTCCTCAATTCTTACTCGGGGTCATTGATATATATATATATATATATATATATATAGATAGATAATAACAGTGACACCAATAACACATAAATGCTATTACATTAAACTAAATTTAGACCATACTAGTTTCCCTAAATGAAAGTCTATATTTATTAAGACCGAAAGCAAATACTATCTTACCTTGTTAGACATGATGCTAGTGAGAGCAAGATTATAAAACATCATAAAAAATTAGTAAAGGTGACTTGTCACGTAATTCAGGTGAAATTGATTTCAAATTGCAAGCTGCAACATCCTTTGTTACTTGGCATCCAATTTCTACGTGCCTAGTAAAACTTCTTGAAATAGCAATGACGTGTATTGTCATAAACTGTAGTAGAATTTTCTAATTTCTTTTAGCAAACTCAATGACACCTTTGTTGGAATTAATCTTAAAGTCAAAGTGTTTTTTTATTTCTTATAGGTATCTTCTAGATAAATGTGTAACTATTAAAGATATATTTATCTTTTAAATCTCTTGAATTATTCTAGAATAATATAAATATATGGGTTTAAGTATTATAATCCAAGTAGGATGATATATATGATTGATATTGTCTTCCATCATGTTTTTTTTTTACCTTATTATTTCTAACAAGGTGATATAAACCAAGTTAGGTCCGAATTTAGTCTTAACAAGTTTGTTGATCAATTTTGCGAAATCAAGCATATCTCTCAAACTACACATCAAAACTAGCTAAAATTTTACAGGGAAATACTAACACAAATGAAACTATATTTTGGTAAATGTTCAGGTCAAATAAAGTTCGACCTATTTGGCGCTACAGGTGGAAGTATGACGTTGCGATTCAGGTTGAGCTGAAAACTAGACATCACAAGTTTTACAACAATACATGGTAGGTCAAATAATTCATCCAAACAAAAGAGAACGACGTATTTGAAGTCAGGATTGAAAATCTATCAAAAATGTGCGAAAGTTGGAGATTCAGATTACATGGAGGAATTTTGGCATGAAAACTTTATTTTTATTATCTTATTTTATTTATTTATTTAATGTTGAATAATTATTTTTTAATTTAATTTTGTTTTGGCTCATTAGACATTGTTTAGTGGTTTATTTTATTATTGGACGTATGTTAGTTGGTTATTAGTTTAGGCCCATTAGCTTGCAACCCAAAATGATCCCATTAGGGTTAGTTAGAGGAGACTATGTTATGTTTTTTTTTTTGCTAGAAATTCTAGCAGCAAGTTAGAGAATAAACGTGAATTTTTTTGTTTGTGGCAAAACAATTTTTTTTGCAGGGACAAAGATTGTACATTGACTTATAAAATATTAACTAGCTTTATGGCGTCATTTACATACTTAGAGTTCTTAGATATAATTAAGGTTATCTCTTTGTCCAAGTTTTTTTTTTCAATATCTTTGGTTTTTAGATACAAGGTTATTTGCGGGTCAAGATTTTATCAAACCTGATTTTTGATTTTCTGGATTGTTATCTACTTGATTGAGGATTGCTTGATTACATAATTAAGAAATTGACATCACAAGGTATTAGAGCTAGTTCCATGTAGTAGGTGCGTTTGAAAAAGAAAAGAGTATGGATACACCAGTAACATCTAACGAAGAAACAATAAAGGTGTAAGTTTAGTGTCTAACAAGATATTTGAGACCTTGTATCAAGATAAATAGAGAAGCCTAAGAAAACATGCTTAAAACAACTTCTTGTATAAGAGATGAGATGTTGTACAAGAAAAACTATATATAAAGAAAAGAAGAGAGAACTCTACATAAAAGAGATGAACAATGGCTAAAGAGTCATGGTGAAGAATGTAGCAGCAATCACTGGACAAGAAAAATGATTTAGATGAGCCATGTTTAAGCAAGTGCAATTGCTATAATAAGAAGATAAGTTTAGTAGTAACAAATTCTTCTTGTGTGAGCTCTGGAACAGTAACTCAATAATCTAGTATTTTTTGTTCTTGAGTCAACACTAAAGTTACTTAAGGGAGAGAGTTCTAATGGAAAGTATCCACAATCCAAAGGCTGAGAAGGCTAGGGAGAATACTTTGTCCGATCAATTTGAGGCTAAATATGGGCTAAGAACATTTTGCCATGGGACCTGGGGTAGAAAGGTCTGGTGTTACATTTATTTATTATCCAAACCTTGCTGGAGATGAGGCTACTCTTCATCCTGATCTAGAAGAGTTTGATCCATCCATGGGAGATATGAAGGGTTCGTTTTCCTTGCTTGGTTTAGAGAAACAGTGCAGTATGCTGACTTTATGGTTTTAAAGATGAACGAAGGGGAGGTGGCACTGAAATTTCTGTCTGATTTGTTAAAAAACGGAGCTATATGCTTTATTGATGAGTTGTTCTTCAGTTGCTCAGATCAGAATGATAAAAAAGATCGGGTGAAGTGACACTGCATGGACCTCTTCAAGAGCCTTAATTAGGAGCACTGGTGGTTTCAACGGAATCAAGAGCAATGTACATCGTGGGATTGACGCTTTTGGTCACAACATAAACATATTTCGAGGGAAATAGGCCAAGAAACTCTAGGAGGGAGCCTGTTGCTTTCAAGTATGTATGGATCATGTTATGTAAAGGACTGTAACAAAGAGATGATGGCGATCCAGATAAACTTAAGGTTGCTGCTTGCTGTAAACATTACACCGCCTATATATGATTTGGATAACTGGAAAGGAATTCATAGTTACCATTTCAATGTTGTGGTGACAAAACAAGAAATGGATGATACTTTCAACCACCAATTGATGTTTGTTGAACCCTATGTGCGATGCTGGAGTCTTGTTTGAACTGTGTGTGTGATTTTCTAACGTTATCATAGTTATTTCAAGTTTCTTGTAAGAATGCAGTGGTGGCATCCAAAAACACATTAAAGTTTTTATCGTAAATAAAAAATGAGAAAGATGCAACAACCATGGCAAGATATCCTTCAATACATTTCAAATTTCGAGTTTCGAGACTTTCAAAATTAAGGGAGTACTAGAATTAATTTTGAAGTCAAAATGTCTTTTAATTCTGTATCTTCTTGGTGCATATAACTATTAAAAATATATTTGTTTTTAAAATTTTTTGAATTATCCTAACTAGTATAAATATACTAAGTTTATAACGACTTCTTCTCTTAGAAGAGTAAGATGACATGAATAAGATTATCTTCCACCATGTTCCTTCTCACCTTGTTATTTCTAACAACCTCACCTTGTCAAAGTCCATCGGAGAGGCAATGGCAGCACCGGCTGTCGGTACATATCCAGTTATGACATTGAGAACTCCATCAGGAATGCCAGCCTATTTAGACTATCAAAAATTTTTTTTTTAAAAAAAAACAGAAGACAAATAAGAACACCATAAGAGCTGGGAATATGCCAACTAGCTTGGTTCATATAATATTGTAGAAATGCGTTGGCAACTATCAATTAATTAGTATTAATCATCCAGATTAATAAGTTGACCTTACCAGCTTAGCAAGATGAGCATAGAAGAGAGCTTAGAGACGTGTAGGGTTTGATTAATGCTCAGCAGGTTTGATTACCACGGTGCACCCAGCAGTTAAGGCTGGACTAACCTTCATAAATAAGATGGAGCTAGGAATGTTGCAGAGAGTTATGTGTCCTACAAAGCCAATGGGTTCACGTAGGGTGTACCCTTGCAACTCACAAGATCACATTTTCAATACTTCCCTGTGAATTTTATCTGCTGGTCCCGCATTGTAACGAAGAGAATATGCTGTTGAAGGAATGTCAAAAGCTTTGGCAAAACGGAATAGTTTTCTGGCATCAATAGTGTCTAATGCTGCTAATTCTTCTGTGTTTTGGTTAATTAAATTTGCAAATTTCATTATAATCCTTCCCGGATCAGTACCTGATATAGCCGAACTAGTACAAACTGAAGGTTCTGATGTTTCGGATAAGGATTTGACATTACTAGAAGATGATCCAGCTCACCATATGGATAATCTAATATACATTTTTATGGACTAATAAGATAAATTTAGGTTTAAAAAAAAACTGGTCACACTAGATCAAGTTGGCATCTTAAAACTACGATAACAGGAGATCTACTAATTGATCGGACTCAAATTTTTCCAAGTAATTTTACGAGTTGTTTTCTGTAAACTATGACAAAGCCATTGATTGCATCATTAAATCTTCTAGAATTAGGTTTCACGCCTAAATGCTCCTTTTTTTGTTATTTTCCTATGTATTTTTAGATTCTATATTGTAATTTAGGTTTTTTTTTACTTTTATGTTTTTCAGGTACGTTTTCAGTCCTATTTAAAAGGTTTTGTAAATCTCTTCAAAAAATAGCCATTATATATATTTTTTTAGAGAATAGAACTGTGAAATTAAAATTTTTATATAAAACCCTTTTCACTTATATATAAAACATCATGTTTTTTAGTGTTTTAATGTATTTCTATATTTGTACTATTTAACTTTTATCTCATCAATACCATTTAACAAGTGTTACACAAACATCGAGGTCAGGTTTAATAAACCTTACATGATTATTTAGAGATTGTAGTTAGTGCCATTAAATTAAACTTGTTCTTAGCTAGTGTGTGTGTATATATATTTTATAGTAAATGAGAGAATTATATATCATCAAGAGATAGAGGCTGAAATAGAAAGGAGATTACAAGAAGGGCAAGACAGAAAAGGAAAACAAAGAAGTGAGAGACCAAAATAATTAGTTCAATTCATTATACATGTGGGAATTCTTAAAAGATAGAGCATGTGTAACTAAAATTTTGTAATTGAGGAATTCAATTGAAAGGCACGGTGAAAAGTGAGGTAAAAAATCACTAAAAAATTTTTAATTAGAAATTTTTTTATGTAATTTTGAAATTAAATCACAAGAAAATTACGTAGAAAAATATAGAACATGATGCATTGTCCAACTTAATTTGATAGGAAGCCTATATATCATACAAATAACCTTTCATAATGTATGGTGCGCATCATCATAGTTTTCAATTTGGTAGTGAGAGAAATTCCTTCATTTTGGTAGGTTAAAATTTTAATATGTGCGTGTGTGTCTGTGTGTGTTATCAAAGCTAATTCTAGTTTGAAAAATGCTATAGATACAAATTCATTGACACTATTCACTAAAACGATGTAATAATATCATTGCTCATAACAAAAAACAAGTGCCTTGTGGGGGTATTTAGGTCTTTCTGCATGGCTCATTAGCCGTAAAAAGATTGATTGAGGGTATATATGTTTTATTTTTATTTTTTAAAACATGATAAAATGACTTAATTTCCTTTCAAATCAAAATTCATCAAACTGGGCAAATAAGAGTAGTAATGTCTTTTCAATTTTTTAAAATACTCTAAAATGATAAATTTATCTTTGGAATAAAAAAAATTAAACCATGCATGCTAAGGTCTTTTGTTTTTTTCACTCTGTTTTTTTTTATTACTAGGTTCATCGATGACATTTTGGTATTTTAGCAGGATTTAATAATTAATTCAATTGAAAAAGATGATGGTGTGTTGGAGATGCCTGCACACTTTGGGCTAACCCTACGACACTTTCTGGTGGCTAAAAATACCTTTTCATTATGTCGTTGAAAGCGTTACAGTGTACTTTTGCTCATGGGATAACACATGTCGACAGTTTAGCAGTTTGTTGTCAATGAGCCTTTTTTTTTCTCTCTCTTTCATTGAATATTACAGGCTGGTCCTCTTTGTTGTTGATGTTTCAACTTTAAGTCTTATTCTTTTAATTTTTAATTTTTATTAATGACCATTTAATAAAAGTTTTATTTGTTTTCAATTTCATCCATCAATTCTAATTTGACATATATTATATTTTCCAAGTTGGTCCTTATACTTTTGATTTCTAATTTTTTTTGGCCATTTTATAAATTTTTTTTTGATTTTTAATTTATCATTCCATCCAAATGTATGGTATTATATTTTTCAATTTGGTCCGTGTTGTTTTTATTTCTAATTTTTTCTTGATCCTTTTGTAAAAGTTTTATTTGTTTTTAATTTCATCATTCAATTCAAATTTATGGTATAATATTTTTACCAAATTTATCCTCATTCTTTTTTTTTTTGTTAAAGTTATTTTTCTTTTCAATTTCACTATTTAATCAAAAAATATTTTTATTTTTATGTCAATTTTTACTCTCATTCTTTTAATATTTTTTTGGGTCCTTTTGCTAAATTGATTTTTCATTTTAATTACACCCTTCAATCAAATATAAAATTTATTTTGTATTTCAATTTTGATCCTTATTCTTTTAATTGCTATTTTTTTAATCTTTTTGTATAATTGAAATCTATTTGTAAATTTATCCTCCAATATTTGATTGATTAGAAATTACACTTCATAATTTTTCCAGATAGAGTGCTTTAGGTTTAATGACTCAGGTTATGGGTTTGCACTTCTAGAATATTGCATAACACTAATGAAATATTCTGTCAGCCTTTAAACACTGATTATGTTGGAAAAACATATATCGACAAAATCACGAACGACAATTGATCGTCAAAAAAACATATTGTTGTTATGCATATTAAAGATGGAATTAAACTATTAGAGATTTATATCTAATAATGATAAGTCCTGTAATTTTTCTCAAACTCTCTATAATTTTTTGTGGAATTTAGTCCATTGATAATTTCATTTATAGTTATTAGTAATAAAGTTCTGTAATTTTTTTATAACTCTTTGGAACTTTTCGAGGGACTTATTTCATCATTCGTTCCGTATATGATTTAAAGTCCGTTGGTAATTCCATCATTATTTTTTTAATATTTTTTTAAAAAATATAAAAATAAACAAAACATGGAAAAAAATATAAAAATAAAAAAACCAAAATTTTATTATTAATTTAAAAATATTGTTGAATACAATTTCTCTAGTAGATAGAAGCTGTAGGAGAAGAAATAGGAGGAGGATCTTTGTTGGAACAAGGTAGGCGACGGGGTAGACCACATGTACTAGTGAAGGTTAACAACAATTGCTCAAGAACATTTATTTTATCCCTCAGGTCGACCATCTCAGCACTAAGTCGAGTTATTTCTTTATGTATTTAATGAGTTATAAATTGAGCTACATAGTTTATTTGTTTTTAAAAAAAAGAATTTTAGGTTATCTTGATTATTTTTTTAAAAATAATTTGATCTATTTACTATTGTTATTTTTTTGTTTAATTAAAATAAAATTAACTTATTCGACGCAATCGAATTTATGACCCACGCCAAAAATATTAAAAAAAAACACATTTATAAAAAATGAATATTATTTTTTTTCATAAAAAAATTGTCCAGACACGAGTATCAAGGCTAGTCGGATTCTAATTAAGCCTCGTTTAGAGATACGGTCCAAATAATAATCGGTAAAAATTAATAGTTGTAAAATAAAAATTAAGTTTTTTCTACACCCCAGAGTATACATGCACTTGAGCATGCTCGCTTATTAGAGAAAGATATAATTAAGCGCATACCACTCCGTACAACCGGGGCCTCGAGCCGCTTTCAAAAGCATGACGGCAGCCTTCACAGCGAGTGTGTTTGGCAGTGTGGTTGCGGTTGCTTTTTAAATAGCTTTTCGTGCCAAAATATATGCTAATGATGTTTTTTTATTTTTTAAAAATCATTTTTGACATCAGCACATCAAAATGATTTGAAAACACTAAAAACATATTAATTTGAAGTTAATAAAAAAATAAAAAATTTTCAAATTTTGTCAAAAGCACTTTTGAAACGCAGAAACAAACAGGCAGTAAATCAACATCCTCTTTATCTCCTCCCGCAATTCTCGCGCCTGTCGGTTGAAATTGTATTTGTAACTTCATTTCATTAAATTTAAAATTTATTTTTGTTAAAATTAAGTATGGTTTATATTTTTTGAATTGTTTTGATATGTTAATATCAAAAATGATTTTTAAAAAATAAAAAAAACATCATTGACATGTATTTTAACATGAAAAGTTATTTAAAAAACAATTACAACCACACTGCCAAACACGTCAACGTAACAACTATTAATTATTTGAGAAGCTTGCAATAAAATATGGTGCATATTAATTATTTGAGACATTCACTCATGTTTTTCATTTTCATTTTGTTTCTACAATTTTTTTCTCACAATTAATATATAAATTTTTCTATATATATGATTTTTGCATATTTTTATTGTAATATTTATTTAATTGTGAAGTTTTTTATTTTATAATTTGTTAACCGTAAATTAATTAGCAATAAGTTTAGAATTCTATTTTTATTCTATGTTAATTTTATATTTAATATTACTTTTCCAATTTAGAATTGTAATAATCTTTCTACCATTAATTTTGATAAATAAAAATTTTGTATATATTTTGGATTTTTACCCGTAACAAAATCATTACGCCATTGATCGCTTATTTAAGAAGTATATAACATGAATCATGATTAGCTCATGTTTTTGTCTAGACTCAACCAAAATTTTCTTTTTTTAGAAAATAAAAATCAGAAATTTATTAGCAATGTTAAATTTCGAGTTTTTTTTTTAAATTAGAAGTTAGTTGTTTTTTTTAAAATTAATTAATAATTTTGAAATGAACCCTTTAAAAACAGAACACATTGAAAGTACATTTTTGAATTTTTATTTTTTTTAAAAAATACTAAACATATAAGAAACGGAGGCAAAATGGATTTAAATAGATAGATAGAAAGAGTCGTTGACGCTATTAGAAAATGAGGAACTCCTGAGTTGACCAAGCATGTTCTCAGAAAATGGTTATTACACCGTTTGGAAGTCGCTGAAGGAAACCTTCCGAACTAATATTATTTGGTACAACGCGGCGGCGGAGAAGAAAGACAATACATTTTTGAATTATTCATTTAGAAAGAGAAGGAAAACACGACACATGAGTAGCTCCTCCGATGAAGCTTGACCGGAACCACCCGTTCATCTTATTCATAGCCAAGGAGAGTTGTATATGGGGGTTACAACAGACTTGACCTGAAGGAACTTATGAAGGGCTTCTATTCCAAGATGCCTTCCAAATCCACTCATCTTGTATCCTCCATACGAGCAGTCGTTATCAAACGCGAAGTAGCAGTTGATCCAAATGGTGCCTGCGCGGATGGATCTCGACACAGTATTAGCTA
>Ga0325405_1002215_pt1 | contig 19901 bp, 8 predicted proteins | sample PopdelMetagenome_21_FD_205663 | JGI IMG/M metagenome (GOLD analysis project Ga0325405, IMG submission 205663) | Populus deltoides microbial communities from Bellville, Georgia, United States - Xylem-Control-R2 | ecosystem: Host-associated > Plants > Phyllosphere > Stem > Wood/Secondary xylem...
TCTTTTTTATTACATTTATTTTTTAATATGTAATAAATATTTAATTTTAATTTATCTTAGTTTTTTTCTACTTTGTTTATTAGATTTTTTGGATATATCCCTTAACGAGAATGGTGGCTTTTAACTTTATAAACCTATTTATGTCCAATAGATAAATATCATTTTGATAACTCGAAGAGGTCCTAAACTTAATTTTTAGACATAAATTCTATTTCTTCCTTCATGAAATTATACCATAATGAGGAGTTTTTTATTTTTATTTTTCATGGCTTATAAAAAAAAAAATTTGTATCATCTTTGGATCCAACATCAAAATTAGACTCATAAAGGTATACAAGTCATTACAACTTGTTAGTCTCTTTATTCTCAAAGATCTTCTTAACTCAACTTCTTTATGTGAGTTTACCTTAAAAAAAAAAAATTAGTTATTCATGAATTGGTTGCTCTGGAATTAGTTGTTGTTTAATATTATAATATTGACTTTTTTGAATAATAACCTAATTGCTAAAAGACTTACCAAATCAAGTATTTATCATCATTAAAAGACATCTTAATGAGAAAATATTTACCAAATCAAATAATCCATTCCACAAAAGTATAATCAAGATTAGCTTATGGAAACACAAAGTCAAATACTATATATTTTTGATAAGCACATATCAAATAAACTGATAGCACTGTGACTCTTTCAAAAAGAACATCTTTTATGCTTGTTTAATAGTTAATTTATTAATGTAAAACATAGATATTTATTAATCACATATTTTATTATCATAAAAACCTAAAAGATTGGTGTGTATCCAGACTAAATAACCAACTAAATTAAATATATCAATGTATATAATTGCAGTACAAATTAAGTGCTCAAACAATTATATCAATACTTTAGGTTTTTTATTTATTGATGGAAGACACAAGACACTATGTAATATTTTTATGGCTAGACCAGAGACTCTTTCTTTAACCTAATTTTTTACTTCCATATATAGTAGATGTGCCTGGCCCACTACTTAAAGTTTATTAAATTCTAAATCTTTAAATATCATCTATGAATTTTATATAAAATAAAATATATAATTATACATGATATTAATTTAAAAACATGACATGGCATATATAAACCATTTTAAACAAATATTTCTTAGCTAACATGCTCGAGTGTTGTCCATTTTACCTCTAAAATATCATCTTTGAAAGCAAAAAAAAAAAAAAAAAACTACTCTTTCTTGTAATTATACGCAAAACAAAACCATAGTCAATCAGTAACGATTGGTTAGTGCCTTGGCCAACAACCTTTGAAAAGATAGAAACTGTTAATAAGCCTCCTTGTTCTGGAGCTTCAAAACCATGTTACGACATATGATGTTTTCCTTAACCCAAGAGAGTATGAACTAGTGAGGCATGTTTTGTCCTTCATTAATTCCAAGTCGCGGAAGTACTGGTCTAAAACCATGAAACCAAAAGTATTTATTAGCCTTTTTTCTGTATTTTTTTTTCTTTCACTCTTCCTTCTTCATTCACAACTGCCATCACCATGTTCATGACTCCAAGGCCTTGTCCCATGCTTTTTATTATTTATTTATTGCCGCTTTTCTCTCTTGTTCTAATTAAACCAGCACTGTGCATTTGAGAAATAGCTAGCAAGAACTAATTAATATTTAATGAGAGACGAGATACTCAGATAATATAATGGTATAAACCCTAATCATCAAGGCGTAAATGATTTATTCATCCTAATTAGCTCTCCATGATGCCCCATATTCAGTTGCAATAATCATCTTTTGTTTTTTATATATACTTTTCTGCCCTTTGCACTCGAGTTGTTTTCATCGTTTTTCTTACTTCACGTAATTGTCTAGAAGCCAGGTTTCTTAATTCATGCATGATAAACATACAATATCTGTCTTTCTCTAGTGGACAATTCTGATTGTATTCTCTCATGTCTTTTGGAACATAATGATGCATTATGCTTGTTAAATCCCAACTTTATTAGAATTTAAATTAACATATATATATGCATGATTGTCATGTAATTGTTTATTTTAAAAGTAAAGTTTCCTTGCATAATTAAAAGCTCTTCCGCGAGTAAAATAATAAAAATATCCGTATTTAATATAAGATTTTCCAAATAATTAACCGATCATGTTCGGCATAATATAAAAAAACTTCTTCTATAAAGACTAGAATAATAGTGGGTATCACTCATAAAATTCTATCTAGTTAGCTACAGCCAATATCTTCTGTTTTAAGCAATATTTAATCCAGTAAGGCTTCCAATACAATCCATCTTCTTCTTTTTTTAGTCATTCTTGTTAATTTTTTCACATCTTATCAAGTATAAATTATCATTAATACAAGACAAAGTTCATAAGACAAATCTTAAATTGGTTAATTTATCTTAATCAGTGGAGAGAGACTTGGAAACTTGCTTAATAAATAAAAAGTTGGGTGCCTAAATCATCAGCCTCGCATTGCACTATTGTATATATTAAGAACAGCAGTACTCTGCTACTTAATTGTATAATTAGCGATAATACAAATATAATCATGCCTTGATTAAAAAAAAAATACAAACAACATGTAATAACCTGAAAAATTGAATAGGAAACGACAATATTATCCTTTGATGAGTAATTAATTATGGGTGACAATGGTTGAGAGGCAATTAGAATATTTCACATAATTTGGTATATTTTTTAGATTTCATCTTCATTTTTTTAATCAAACCTAAGGTCAATTGTGACTTGATCAAGTCACATCAACTTCCTTTTAATTTATTAACATATATAGTGGTCGAGTAATTTAGTTTGATACACTGTTCAAGTTTTTAATCCTTATTTCAAATATTTTATATTATGCATAAAAAAATAGCGCAACTCGTATATTTTTTCATGCAGTGATTGAATTTTAATCTGGTATGCAGTGAATCATGGGCCCGAGCCCAGTGTATGGGGAAAAGTGATTCAAATAACAGTGCCCAGTCAAATTATGTTAATAGAAGATAGATTTGCCGTACGGAATCAAGCCCACATTTTAAAACAAAGCCCATTAAAGAAACCGTAAACCCCACTGCCCCACTTTTCTTTTTACAATTGTTACAGACCGTTAGATGAAAATTTTATGATGGCAAATTTGTAACTTGGATATTTAATTTTTAAATAGACAAAAAAAAAATTATCCAAGAATTATTTTTATATTTTTTTATCCCTTCTATACTATAAATATTTAATACTTACCAGTTAAATATTTTAAAAATCAAATTAACTTGAAAAAACAATAATGCAGATGAAATAAGTGGAGAGGATGGCAGCAATCATTTCTTTCGTTGTTTGAGAAAGCTAGGTTTCAACTGAAACTATATATATATATATAAAATACTTTAATTAATTGAAAGAAATGAAAAAAAAAAAAGATGAAGATGATGACCAATCCCACCCACGTTGTCGTATGAGTATTGTCACAGGGGATCCCAGCTGCTTTCATGCAGGGTGCCTGCACAGAGGAATCACTCTCCACTTGTTAATGACCAGTGACCGTATTAGTGTTGATCTTGATGGAGGTTTTGATATAATTACACAAAAGATTGCTTAATTAGGCAACTTAACCTCGAAGATTTCTCATACAGTAGACACCATGATGAGACTCTCCTGTTAGTTAGTTGGGTCAAGATGCCTTTATTCATTCTAGGCAAATCAAAGCCCTACTCTTTAGCCCGGGGACCTATAAGTCATGGGATTTAACGCCTGTTGTTTGGTAATGTAATATTTTTATAAAAATTATTTTTAATTAAAAATATATTAAAATAATATATTTTTTTATTTTTAATATTAAACATAGTAATCTTCCGAATATTTTTTTAAAAAACATCAATCTATATCCTTTTGAAGAAAATATCAGTTTGAAAATACTTTATACAAATAAGATTTTTGAAATTTGCTCTTTTATATATATATATATATATAAATATATATATTTTTTATTTCATAAAATGCCTTCACCTATTGTATAGAATTTATTATTGAAATAACTTAAGTGAGTGCTTGGTTGTTTAAAATTTAAATTTTTGGTGGACCACTTGTTTAAATGTAATTCAGTCTGTTCTACTACATAGTTAAGATTAATTATGATATGCATTTCTCTATTTTAAATTTGAATACATCATGATCAAGTTGTTGATATCATTATCTTGTTTTTTTAATTAATTAATTATCTTTTGATAGCTGTTTGAAATCTAAAATTTACCATGATTCTATATATTTAAATTAGATTCCATCTTTTTTTTAAATAATCTATAGATGGATTTATCCAATAGACGCCCTTAAACGATTAGTAATTAACACCACTAAAACTTTTAAACGTATAGTAAATTACTCTCCAACAAGTTTCAACGCAGGATTGCATCATTTTAAGGAAAAGAAAAAACAAGTTTGATGCTTAATTTCGTCCTAGATTGAATAATAATAAAAATAGAAGAATAAACAAGCTACCCGTGCAACAAGAAGAACTAGATGAAAATAATTTCATTCAGCAAAGAAATGGAATTAATTAAGGAATAGCGTGTTAGCTTTTGTATTTTAAAAATGTTTTTAGAAAATATTAAAAAAAATTATTTTTTTGATGTTTTCGTATTATTTACTAATATCAAAAATTAATTTTAAAAAATAAAAAATATTAAAAAAAACATCAAATACCAATTATCTAAACGGGCTATAAGAATAAATGAAATCTAAAAGCCACGAACATTACATTCTAGTTTTGTTTTTGTGGACGACTGATACTGGTTATTGCACTTGCACCGCCTGCCCACACAGACACACAGGCAGACAGAACACCATCAAGGTTTGTTTTGTCTTTTCAAGATTTCCTCTCTGTTCAAATCTTTCAGGGATGACGTCACTGGAAGAGTGGACGGGTCGTCATGTGTACGGACATTGACAAATAACTCATCATTAAACAACAGTAGGTTTTAGCTGACCACGTGACTTCACAATTCTTTGAAAAATAAATAATTTTTAGCTCAAAACTTTGTCCCTTTCCCCGGCCAGCTGATGTCCCTGCCTCGGCGGGCACTTGTGCTCACCATTATTCTTTCGGATTTTCCATCGCCAAGCAACACAGCCATTTCGCTTTTTCAACTTCTATTCGAAATATATACATATCAAGGTGCATGGTGGTCTTATTTATTAGCACGTAGCATCCCTCTGATCCACCATCATAACTATTTCCTTGCAACTTTAAATGTATTGATCATCTCGGACACAGAGAGCATCACACGTGGATCATTTTTAAGCTAGGAGCACACGAGGTTTGGATTTGCACCCAGGTTCATTCTTTTCAACTATACTGGAATAATCTCGACTATTCTAACTCAATACTTGAAAATATGTTTTCTGCTTGCAATTAATTATACCACCACTCGCCTCTTGCCTCTTGCCTCTTGCCTCTTGGCAATCGATATAGATCCACTTTTTATTTATCTATTTTATTTACTTAAGTGAAATGATATATTATATGGAATATTTTTCGTTTGTGTTTAATATCATGATATTTTTTAATTTAAAATATATTAATATGATATTTTTTGTTTTTTTACCAGCACATTAAAACAATTTAAAAACACTAATTTATTTTTTTAATATAAATATAATTTAAAAAAATGTAAAAACAAACATTAACACTTTATTATTATTATTATCATCATCAAGAAAGTTTAATCAATATTTAAAGAAATTAAACAGGATGGATTGATGTTGAGGTGGCATGCATTATTGTTCTGTATCAGGGAAGATCCTGTATCTTAGGTTATAAAGGGGATATTCCATCATCTCTAAATTTCTATATTCATCGTTGGTCCGGTAGAGGACAACATAAGATGCCTTTATCAGCACCGAGTCTTGGGCTTCAAACAGGAACATGTTTTAATCACGACCAGAGGTCAACTACTGATGACAGCTTTTGTACCCACATTATTATTATTATATGGTACAACGAATGTTAATTGGTTCAGCTGGGAGTATTGCGATTCCAAACAAATCAAATAACATTAAAGTATTTATTTTTTGTTGGTGGTGGTGGACCAATCGTACGGGCTGGGGAGCTATATATAAAACGCCATGATTGTGACACGTGCCTCGGTTTCCCAACCATAATTAACTTCACAAGATTGATGGCGCCTTAAATAATTTTCATTTACATTGTGTCACTCAAAACAGCACATGAACCTATGCAATTTCGATAAATAACTGGATTTAATGCATATCTACTCTCCATCGACTACAGGTACGAATATTACACGTATTAAAAGCACATAGGTTTCTTAGACACGACTGTCCTTATGGCTTATTGTATGAGCGATGTCCATAATCTAGCGACAATCCTCAACAATGACCCGCCAATCTCCAGGGTTGCTCTTTTTTTTTTTTGGGACCTTTTTACCTATGGGATATGGGGCATGTGCAAACGAGCATAGCCGTTTTAACAAGCTATAATCCAATTGATATAAATTATACTAATTTTTAAAACTTACTTAAAGCCCAAGTCCATCCAGTAATGGAGCGTCCATGATCATCAAACCATTTTTAGGTCAAAATCCAATATGAATATTTAGATCTTTTTGTGCACGGGATCTCTAGAACCGTACCTCAAATTGCTCCTATTTTGAAAATTCAGCTCTTCTATTTATCTTTTCCTTTTATTTTAGAATTTATGATATTTCTGTTTAGCCCCTGTTTACCTATGAGAACCCATATTTAATAGACCTTCTATTTGGATGAGAATGTTCGGAATTGATCCAAATTGTTGATGTTCTAAACAGAAAGAAAGAAAAAGAATATATATATTACTCCAAACTACTAACAAATAAATGCTCCCCGAAGGTGGGTTCAAGTAATAAAGAGAGGAGTTATTCAACTTGAAGTTTAATTTTATGTTCTATTTATGTCATTGTTTCATTAAAAATGATTTTTTTTTTGTTTGATTAGTTCCATTCATAAAATTATATATTTTAAGTTTTAATCCTGACATGAATAAGATGAGTACAACGAGACTTACTTAAATAGTGTATAAAGTGTGCGCGTGTGTGTCTGCAACCACATTACATGGTGCGAAGGGTTTATTTTAAAGCTTGTCTTGGGACATGGTGGGATGATTTAAGTGACATTCATTAGCAGCGTTGACAGTTCATGCATGTGTCTATTCACAGCCATAATCCTCTTTTCAAAAAACATGATTTTAGCCCATATATTATAAAATAAAATTGATTCCAGGCATTAGGAGATCGAGTCCTAAGTCCTAACATATTGATCCAGCCATCCTGGGCTCTGGGAAGTTCAAACTTCCTTAATTAAACTCTTAAATCTCATCTGGTAGTCATCTTCTCAAATCTCGCTGTATACATGAAGCTCCTTTAAAACCCATCTAAATCAACTGTTCCTATCCATTAATGTCGTTTGTAACTTAATATATATGTGTAATTGCTGCGATATCAGAAATGACCAAAGTATCTTTTCTTTGTCGAGATAATGTATGCCATTGACTCTTTTCTTGAGGTTAAAAAATAAAATAAAACTGAAATGATTGCAAAAGTACTCCCACTATCATTTCTTCCCACTTTGTATTTCGATATATGAAAAAATATTCTGCACGTAAAGATCAAGATAAATCAAGGACCAAAAAGGTTATAGGAAAATAAGTAGATCTAATTCGATGTTTTGATTTCTTTCCAATATATTTTAGCAAATTCTACGATTCTTGTTTGGTTGAATTCGGGATTCGAATCTCTATCTACCCATCTTTCCCAGCTATTTACAAGATAAACACTTAATGCGTGGTTAATTTGGTCACTGATGAAGGGAAAAGAATTGATCGCGTACAAATTTGCCCATACGACTGCACATTTTTATACATGCAATTCTATATATAATGCACGCACAATGGGTTTATATAAGTTAGGAGTTAGGACCCCAACCTTCGAAGGACCTGCACGACGATAAATAAAGACATGATGATATAAAGACACCTGCCAAATTAGGGTTTGATGAAAAAAAACATAAAGAGAGAACACTTTTTGGCACTATTTTCTAAGATAAGCTTGTAAATTATTCTGGACAAAAATAGTATACCATGTGAAGGAACAGTGAAATTAAAGTAGAACCGTATCTTTCTTTCTAAAAGCAGGGTATTATCTATGTTAATTAACTTCGTAGTTGAAAACCCAAGAAGCTGACCTCTCTTTGCCCCAGGTAAAAAAAAAAAAAAAGGGGTGGACCTCGAATCATCACGACGACAGTGAAATAAAGTTTAATTTAGAACTTATATTTCAGGTTAATTTGACAACGAACAGATATGCATATTCGTGCAAATAAATTTACGAGAAATTATTCTGGAAAAGAAAGGAGAGAAAGAAAGAAAAAGAAGATCTTTCTCAAGAACCCCAAATTAATGATACTTCTGTGTGTGAAACAAATTTGAGATAAAAAGGCTTTCGAAATTATTGTACTTCTTTAAAGCCTAATCCAACTACCATCACTAATGATCGTGCGAGAGTCGTTTTTATTATAATTTGATTTCTTGACATTTCACCAAAATGTAGAGGCAAGCGATCGGGCCGGCTAGGTAATTCTGGCAACATCATGACAGGTGCAATGTGGTGCAAATTTCGTGTTTCTTCTTCTAAATTTTGCTTTGCCAGCATCACCTTCCTTTTAAGTTTTACCCTCCCTCTCTTTACATCAGTCTCATTACACCTTCAAATTACTCTAATTCAAACAATGCATATCGAGATTATTTTTTTTATTTTTAAAAAGGAGTTATCAAGTCTATTTTTGAGAATATATACGAAGCCTATCTATCTGGGTTCCTTTTGTGAGTGTTGGTTATCAGGGGAAAAAAAAAGAGGAAAGAAGATTGACCAAGTTTAGGTAAACCAAACTCACTATCAATTAACTTAACAAAACCTTGGTGGTCTTTCTCCGTAAATAAAAGAAGGCATTGCCCTAAATGTTATAGTTTGGTTTTTTTTTATATATAATATTGTGAAACTGAGCGCATAGTAGAATATGAACCAAATTACCATTTACCACGTAGATTCATATAGAAAACAAGGAAAATCTCTCATTGTGCAGTTTTTTTTTTGGGGTATAGGAATAATCGAAGAAAATAAGTCCTGTTGTGGATACAAGAACAAGGGTAAAGGAGAAGGAAAAAAGAAGTTTGTATAATGAGTAGCATTGGAAGAGGGGAAGATTCTTGTATAAAGAGAGGGTGTCGTCCTCTACTAATCATTATATTTCTTTTTCCCTTTAACCCAAAATTGAGTGGAGTGAAGCATACCATGCTAATGAAAAAAAGCTCAGGAGGAGAGCTTAGCTGGTGAGCGGTCAGCATTGGTATGCCTTGCCGACAAGAATTTCTGTCTCTCCACTTAATGAGTTATTACAAGACCCTAAAGTGGTAAAATAATACCATACTCATCACTCCACACTACTTTTATACTCTCTTCATTCGCTTACCAGAAAGTGAAAACCTCACTTCATTTTTCACCTTTTTACTGTTTGTTTTTGGAGGTGGGTGGGTGAATCCCATACTCATCAAGTGAGAGAGAGAGAGGTATGGGGTGCTTTGAAGAATATGTTGACATAAGTGGATAGTTTCCTTGTAAAGTCAATACAGTGGTTACCATGAAAAGTTGCAAGGTGGTAAAATTATTACATTCCATAATTGGGAGACTGCTTTAGTTGTAGTAAAAATTGGTTGAAACAGCACTCTTTTTAAATTCCATGTCTTTGTTTCATTTCTCATGTGATGGCTCAAAGTCTCAAATCCCCCCTCTCCTAGTTTATCCTGATGAGTAAATTTATGAAAGCATGCCCTTGAATGGACATTCAAGTTGAGCAATTATCATGGAAAATGTCCTGTGCCCGTGCCATCATGTGGTAAAAAAGTACACACATTCTGCTGTTAATTTAGACATGAAACTTGAAACCATGCCTTGGATAAGGATGAAGACATGAACGTGTAACAGGCGGAGAAATTTTACTAGCAAGCGTTATAGATCTTTGAGGGCTAACTGCAGGATTCATGTTCACTCCTCAAACTATATATAAGACACTAACCTCCATCCCAGGCCAGCACAAACACAGAATGTGGAGTCTTTTGACAGAGCCGAGGTTCAAACCGTTTCTACTATATCAAGCACTGACGTTCCAGTACGTTTAGCATGAATAATTATGGTAGACAAAGGACGCCTATATGTGATAGCATCCCGGACAAACAAGAAGACATCTTATCCCTTTTCTATTAGCAGACATAAAATTAACAAATGTAACAAATGTACAAAGCATCTATAATCTGTTTTATATTCAGGAACTACACATGGAAAAAAATTTAGAAGCAACAACAATTCGATACCAATCAGCATGTAATTCTAAACATATCATCGGTGAATTGCACAATGAAACGAAGGATGATTGAATCTACTGCTTCCTGTTAAACTATATTTTTCCAACATGATCAGCTAAAGATACGGGACAATAAAATTAGTAGTTCGAATTTGTTGAAGAATCGCTCTCAAGCATCTTTTGCAGTGCTTCATGCCGACAGTCTTCATTTGTTTTGGGTCCTCTAAACTCCTTTCTCGCAATTATGGGGAGCATTGCCCAATTACCCTGCATGAACGTCACAAGCTTTGGAATGTTTAAAAGATAAGTTACCTGAAAGATGATTTGATGGGAAAAACCCTAATCCCCCCCCCCCCCCCCAGTGACAACCAAAGTTGGGAAAAAGACTTCCACTTCTTTCATGGTGGGTCTCCACCTTCCCAAAGACACAAAACCAGGAGATAACAGTTAGAAGTGCTTTTCTAGCTAGAAAGGTGTTCTTTCAGGTCCTTCCGAGGTTGTTGATGCACGTAGAGGTACTTGGCTCGCCATTCACCAAACCAGCTTGTTGAAGCAACCTCTGGTTACAAACAGACATTTCACTGTCTTTGGATTCTTGTGGCGGAATTCCACCTTTAATCATTGTCCATGGCATTGTACTAACCTCCAACAATCTTATGGTGGTTTCTCCAGTTCAACAATATCTTTGTCGAGCTCTTCTGCCACCACAAAGACTAATTTAGCATAATATCTTCAGGTTCAATTAATAACGACTATCACTCAGGTCAAAGTTCCTGACAAGTGGAAAATCATCATCTTCCCAGATTAGATCGTTACAATCACAAACCCAAGTAAGAGACTTGCATATTGATTCAAGTTGCATCATAAAGAAGCCTAATTATATGCATCATAAAAAAATATTAAAAAAGAAAGGAGCAGAACCAGCCTAAGAATCCCCAGAGAAATGATATTGTACTTTGTATGTGATTCGACATTGAGCTAAGAAAGCAGCTCGAGTAGATGTGATGAAGGAACCTCTAAGCAAGGCATGTGAAGGTGCTCATATGGGCAGGAACTTTACCTAATTTTGGAACATAACATGGAAAATATGTGGCAAGGTTCAACAGAAGATCTGTTTTCCTAGAGAAAAACAAAACTAGAATCCCATTCTCCGGAACCTACTTGGGCACATAGAGGACCACAAAGAACACAAGTTTTCAAGCAGACCCTATAATCATTATATCGAACATGCAAAATAATGAAATTCAAGAAGGAAACAATGATTATACAAGGCAGTCAATCATGCTTGTTGATCAAGGAATTATAAGATCATCAAACAAGAAATGAGGGATCCACATTGCAATGAATAGGATAACAAGCGCTAAACTCCACAATTGCATCAACTTCAAAAGCTCAGCTGGACTTTTGGGTGAAATAAAAAAGAATAGTGACAAACTTTTAAAAAAAAAAAAACAAACAAACAACCTCATTCATGGCATAATGGTGAAGAATATAACCATTGAGGTTTAATCACAGAAAAAAAAGCATATACTAAAATAGAGTCATGCGCATCATGCTCAGAAAATCATCAGCTAAGCAACCCAGATATGCTTCACCCATGCTTAAATGAGAGTATCTAACACGTTATGTTCAGAGGATTGGTATCCATTGCTCTAGTTTAAACTCAATCTTAGAAAGTGGGGAGACTACTTGAAGAACAAAATTTTTTAACACTGTTCCCATTCTGAAAAATCTGTTAGCAAGAAATAGCTACCTTTACAAACAAGAACATTTTCCTTTTCTTTCCTTTTCTTTTTTTCACAAACTCAAAACCTCGAAAATTCATTCTAGAAAGAAACATGGGACCTTGCTCAAATCATGTGGCTATGCATTACTAGGCATACAGAAACAGAATCCCTATTAATTCATCTCTTCCTCCAATCTGACTGCCCCAAAATCTTCTAAAGAGTAAGTAAAGAAATACAAAAGGAAATATAAAGTGGAAAGAATCCAAATAAATCCTACAATTTTAAAATTCAAAAGTAGTGGAAAAAATGTTACACTGAGGATGCATCAACAAGAACCTCGTTTAGCACATCATCCTCACCGTTTGCCAATGCAAAGAGATCTGCATCCTTATCTTCATCGCTCAAAAACTCCCTCCTATCTAGCTTTGAGTGAGCAGCGATAAATATCAACTTTTGCACCTTGTCCATGCCTGCCCTTGATTGCCCATGGGCATACACCCATCTCAGCAAAGACCAATTGCATTTGAACCCACATGAAGTGGCATGAAGAAAAATAAGCCTAACTGCAACTTTGCCCAGCGACTTGAACTCGGTAAGATAAGTCTCCCAGACAAGCCTACTGCTCTGGGGATTTACTATTCTCATCTTTCCTGTGATGGGATCCCTCTCCCTCATCTGGACAGCCTTTGCATACACAGGATCAAGCCCTTCTGTTCTCCATTTCATGAGTTCCATCAGTACAATATGAGCCTCCTCCCTTGAAACAAGCCTGGTTATAAGCTTGTCCACATCCTTTTCCTGCTCCGAGGTCAAGCATTTGAAAGGAGGAAGGTATTTGCCACTGTTGTCCCTCAGCAAATAAAGTGGATCGAGTATGTATGCAGCAGCCCAGGCAGGATGATAATTCTTCTTGAACCTTGTTTCAATCACTTTCTCCACTGCTCCTTCAGCAATGTGGAACTTTGAACACCAGGCCTTCACTTTTGCCCTAAGTTCATCCCATAGCGGCAGACATTGCCCGACTAATGGCCTCTCTGCCTCAATCTCTTGAGCCATTTCCTTTATCAACTTAACTAGCGAATGCACCGCATCCATATCATTCCAAAATCTCACATCTCCAATCATCTCAGCAACTTCTCTTGCAGTAGGATCCTCCATGGATACTATCTTATACGATTCATCATGCAAAACCAACTGCAATGCTCGAGCTGAGCTCAATACGTCCTCTAGCATTGTATACACAGGTCCAAAATCCATCTTCTCATACTCCCGCAAGGGCATTCTCAATAATCCTGCATTCCCATACTCCTGCAATTGATATTTATGGAAACTATTTCGAACTGGGGTCTTATTATTGACAAAACTTGCAAGCTTGAAGCAATTCTCGCTCACAGTCCTGAACAGTGGAAGCTCTTTACTAAAATCCTTAATCAAACTAGTGAAACCTTGCAACTGACAAGAAAGATTGATCATCCAATGATTCTGGTTCTCTAAACTCCTCAATGCCTTGGCCTTAAACCTGTCTGCAACTATCCCTACACACTGTTGCACAAGACTCCCACAAATGCCTGTTATGGTCTCCCAAAAAACCTCCTCTGCATACTTGGAAGGCACTGAACCACTAGCAAACACAGCTCTCCTATACAAACTAGTTCCATTAGGCAAATTCACTGTCAAATTCACAAAATTTACATCACCAGAGCTCCCATTACTCTTCACCTTCCACCCATCCGATGCAATCTGAAAAAACATAGCATCTCTAATCCTTGCCTCAGACTCAGCCCTAGCTTCCTCGTACTTAACATCCAATCTCCCACCAACAAAATCCCTCCTTGAAACCACAGGCAAACCAACTTGATTCAGAAAAGCCCTGAACTTTGGATGCTCTAAACTCGAAAAGGACACAGACCCACAAGACTCGTAAACCCAATCAGCTAAATAATCAAGTGCACAGTCAATCTGGGTCTTGCTCAGAGCCTGTCCTGGCGAAGTTTTCGGACTCTTCAACCTCTTCACACTATCTTCCAACATAGCTAAAGCACCCAAATCCTCTTTCCCACCAGACAACATCAAATGTGGCTGTTGGGGCAGCATAGCCATCTCACCTGAGAATCTTGATGGATCCACAATAGCAAGAGGACTTACTTGGTACGTACTACCAACGGCTGTCACTGGATACGCTGATGATGCAACTCCACCAGAACCAGAAAGCCCTGAACTTGAAACGACAGGGCGTTTCCTATTACTACTACCATGCACTACTGTGGTAGCACCACCACCAACACCACCGCTTGAAGAAGGAGAAGGCAGTAAGGCAGTGTTTGGAGAGATTGAAGAAATGGGTTTCGGTACAGAGTTAAAATTAGGACAAGTACCACGTTTCAGATGCTCAGAGGCAGTTCTTGAAGGATTGGAAGCGGAGAATACGGCGTCGCATAATGAACACCGTAGCTTCACAGCTTTAGGAAGACCAGTGTCGGTGTTGTGGACCAACATAGGTTCTAAATGAGCCCAGTACCACGCGCCTTTTCCTTTTATTGCCTTGGTCCTTACCATCATCAGACCTTCATATCTCTTGTGTGCTGCCTTTGCTGTTAGCTCCTCTGCCGTGGCTGTGTCTACTTGTTGGTGTTGTGGTGGTGGTGTAGTTGTTGTGTTACTTGTTGCCATTATGTAATATTGTATGTATAGTTCACCAAAAAAAATGGTCAAAGTTTGAAACCTTACGGGAGATTCAAGACTGTCATTCAGCTTGGAAAGGCTGCCGGAGTGATTGTCGCCGGATTTTCGTTTTCCGGCGTGTATCCATGTCAAAGTTTTGGTCTCTTTTCTTACTGTTCTCAATATGGGGATTGGCTTAGTTTGGTCTTTCTCGAAGAGCCTGTTTTCTTAGAGGGGGAGGGGGAGGGGGGGAGAGAGGTGATGGGGTAAGAGAGAAATAAGGGAGGCATGAGCGACTGAGAGAGGAGTTTCAATGGTGGCATAGGGAGTGTGGTATAACGCGCAGGTTCATTTGCGAGTGGGGGAAACAGGAGAGAGCCATGTTGATGGGGACTAGCTTTGACACTTGAAGAAGCACTCTAACGCCACGGTCCGACGTACGAAAACACCACTGCATTGGCTGTCACTTCCTGTTGATTGGAGAGGGAAGCTCACGCGCATTGAAAACAAAGGTTCTAGTTTTGGCATCCTTTTCATGTTTCTTGCTTCCTTTTCTTTTTTGTATTGTGGGTCTGGTAGGGAAGGGAGTCTTCTTGTCTGTTTCTTCCTTTTCTCCCTTTTTTTTTTCACTTTAAAAATGAATTTAAGGTTTATATATATATTTTTTTTTATTTATTTATTTTCCTTATGGGGAGTATTATATAATTTGGCTATTTCCTTTTTGTGACTTGTACATGTGATTTTATTCATGACGTGGACATAAAAGGGCAACCTAGGAATTTAATGAATTCCACCATCCACCAGCCTCTCCGTTATGGAGAGGGGGGGGCAGTGTTGACCAAGACAACCATGGAGGGGGGGGCAGTGTTGACCAAGACAACCATGGAGAATTGCCTTGAAAAAGCTCACCAAATGCCATATGCAATCAAGGGTTGGAATTTTCTCCCCTTCTTTATTCATTTCTGTATTGTTTATAATTATTATTATTTTGTGGGGGTGATTTTTAAAAGAGCCTCCAGAGTAGGTCGCATACACCGTAAAAAAGAGGTGGCTAATTTACAGGTAACTATAATGCGTCCCGTTTCCCACTCCATGACACAGGAGTCGTTGTTGATCGTTTTAATTTTGTTGACTTGGTTTGTGCACGAGGAGCTTTCACCATGCTCTTAAAAAAACAAAGAAAACAGAGAGAGAGAGAGAGAGAAGATTTTCAATCACAAACAAGGCCAAATTACCCCCCCAAGTTTTAGAATAGGACTGCCTCGTAAGGATTTTTACCAACCTAGAAATTACACAATGGTCTGCACATTCTAATTCGTAAGTGCAGTGGAATTTCTTAAATTAATCTTATTATAATTTAATCTTTATAGTTTACCAAAATTAATTTTGTTGACCATTCTCGATTTTGATAGTTTTTTATTTTACAATATCTCATTTCACCTAATTCTATCTCGATTTTGTCTTTCAAGAAAGAAAATGAACTAAAAATAAATATGAAACTGACAAGAAAAGGCATATCAGAAAAAAAAAAATATAATATATCTTCATTCATGTACGTTAAATTTAAGAGTCTACAATCCACACATGTTTTTATATAAGATATAATCTACACTAACTATTAGAATATATATGCGGGTACGTATATCATCTAGCAGTCTAAATAACACATCTTTTGATATTGTTTTAGCTCTCCATTTCCTTTTCTTTTCTAATTTATAAAATAAGGATAAAAAAAAAACTATATTTTAAAATAAAAACTAACAACCAATTACCAAATTTTCTAAAGATAAACACAATAGTTTTCAAATATCGTACGTGATGTTCTTTTTGCCTTGTTATAGATGATATATGAATACAAATTAAATTAATAAAAAAATTTTCTTTTTGAGAGAAAATCAAGTGAAAGTACTCTGATTCTAAGAACTATAAATCTATCTTATTGCCATATTATAAAAAATAATCAATTTTCTCTCTCTTCTTAAAAAATCAATTTTTTATTTTATTTGTTCAATCATAGTTGTTGTTTGATTATAATTTCAAAGTTGACGATACAATTAAATAAGATGCATGATATGCCCTCTTGCAATCTTAGGTGATGGACCAGATTCATCTAATAATTAATTACCTTTTTTATTAAAAAAATAAAATGGAAACCACATGCAAATAACACACAAGTTTCAAACTACTTCACAATCCTCTCTTTTTTCCTTCTTTTATTTATCTTTTAGGATGGCCATGGCCATGGGATTCTAAGACAAGGGAGAAGGTTACGTACACGATCAACCAAAGCTAGCTAGCTTGTTGGAGCAGTTGTTTTTTTAAGGAATCATTTTCACTTTTTTTTATTGTGATTCTCATTCCATGTTTTTTAGAGTGACAAAACTAACCCTTATTTTGAAGTGGTTCTTTGAGCTTTAATTTCATCGTATTATAAATTAACATCACAAATATCTATTAGATTTTTTTTTTTTAATGACAGTGATTTTCTTTAGAGTAAAAATATTTAATATCTAAATAAATATGTTAGAGATACTCTTCTGACGTCGATGTCAGTATAAAATATTATTTGCATTATAATAAGCTAGTAATAATAAAATTTAACTTGTTTTGTGATCAAATATATATTAATTTAATTATATAAAAAAACAAAAAAATATCAATGAGGTCAAATTTGATATACAACTTTAAGTTAATTTAATGTGTAATTTATATTTCTAGGTTTAAAATGTTTTTATTTATACTTTGCTTAAACTTTAATTTAAGAGATCGAACACGAGGATTAAAGAGGGCTATTTAAATCTAGTCACCAAATAACATAAAGTTATAGAATGGGGATAGTGTCATACTTCCTCTTCCTCTTCTTCTTCTTTGCGAAGGTGACATTCCATTCATTTGCTACTGTCGTGGCAGGCTAGTACTGTGCAATATAAAGCAATAAGCTCATTAATTGTTCTATTACTATTAATCAGGAAGTAATTACAAGGGTACTGTTGGCGTGTGTTTTGTAAGTTGTTTATGATCTCTTACTACGTACATGTCGTCTATATGTAAGTAAATACATATTGTTAAAAGAAAAGGAAAAAGAGGAGTCCTATTAGGGCACTGGGTAGGAAGGAATATGAACATGAGAACTCAAGAATGTAGCGTGTTGAGATATCAAAAGGAGTTTAGCATGATTTTGGAAACCCAGAGGAGTTTTATGCTATATTGCCCAAAAAGTTACTTTGATTGTGCATATCCTCCCAAAATGGCTGTCACAAGCATATAAGCTTTCACTGTAAAGTGCTTAAAATCATGACACTATTTATTGTTGTGGTTGTTATGGTCAAATGATTTATTACCAGCAAGCTGTCTTTCCTTTTCTTCGAAAGAAGAGTTTCAAGGATACCCTCATTTGCATTTAAGGAGAAGAATGTTCCAGGAAAAGAGAAATTCGAGAAAGCTTCTTGCATACATGGAATTTCATCTTAACTTTCTCTTTTGCAATCTCTATAATGTTGGGGAGTGGGAAAAACGTTTGAAGCTTCGTTAAAACTGGATGGGACGGAGTCACGGGAGCGTATTCTCTCTCAATGTGGCTTCCTTTATGTAATTGGATGGCAATATGACGAAGCTGAAGTTCAAAGGAGATAATATTTAAGTGTATATATTTTGATATGGGATAGTTCTGATATATGATGAACTAGCATCTATTATTATTCAAATTTCAAAACCTTGATGTGAAAAAAAAAATATTGAACTGCCAAAAGGAGGTAGCAATTAATGAAGTATTAAATTAATGAGGTTGATTAGTGCTCAGTTATTACATGTCTCTGGTTTGCCAATATCCAACTAGTCAATAACGTATGTCACAACTGTCGCCCACCTTCAAATCTGACCTAGGATTTTAGAACACCAAAAAAAAAAAAAAAAGAGAAATCAAGAGCTTTTGGCCTCTGATTGGCTATTGACGTGTAAACTTGAAGTATGCAAGATACCTTCGAGAGCTTTGATGAAGGTTTTCAAATATGGTCGCAATGCAGTGACTCGCTAGCTACCTAAAAGTTCTCTATGCATGCTCATTAAGGGGAAAAAATTGAATATTCGGCCATATGGGCTGGTCTCTACCTTCCTGCTCTAACCCAATTTAGATCGTCTTGAAGGTTTGGGGGTGAGGATTAAATTTCAAGATATGAAATCATCTCTGGCTTGTTATTTTCAGAACTTTAGTGCATGCTGGATGTTAGCTTTCCTTTCTCTAAGCATTAATTTCCAACAAGGTTCTCGTCCCTGATTGCTCAGTGTCTTCCCAGCTTAAGTAACATCTGTTCACTTTTCTTTCCTCTTCAACATACGTAATATTGATGTATCTGATATCTCACTCTTAGGGGTCTTCTTTATTGAGCTACGAGCGAATTTTCCGTACATAATTGATGCATTTCAGTTAATCCCTCGTTTGCTTGTTTATATTTAAAGTTTACAAGAAGAAGACGACTTTATCTATATTAATTCGAGACTAAATGCTTTGATACAAGCTGGTAGGTATATCATGATAATGGAGTAGAGCTAGGAACTTATAAGAAAATGGCAAAAGTAGCAAAATTAATTACACTACAAGTACATGGAGATATAACTGAAAAAGTATCCAGTAAAACCTAAGTACTCTTCGTGCCCTCCTCCCAAATCAACTAAAAACTTTTGGTACTCCTACAATATCTATACGGAACATTGCTCGTATATTTCACTGTAAAAATGATGGAATTCCTCTATAATCCCACATTACATATACATATGCATTCATATATGCATGTATGTATGTGTATATGTAATGTGGGATTATAGAGGAATATTTCCATATTGCAGCCATTAATTGCGTGAGAAAGATAGAGAGAGAGAGAGAGAGAGAGAGAGAGAGGTTGTCTAGGGCATGAAGCAAATCATCAAAAGATGTAATTAATTATCTTCCTCGCAGAAAGGAAAGGGCTAGTCTATAAACATGTGTGTATACACGCACACACATAATTGGCTGGCTAATTAGACAAACAAGTAGTTTATTGGTGAGACACACTTCATGGGTGGTTGGCTCTTATAACGCACTTCGTAATCTTTGGCTGGTGATGATATACTAACGCATGGA
>Ga0325405_1002217_pt1 | contig 19884 bp, 16 predicted proteins | sample PopdelMetagenome_21_FD_205663 | JGI IMG/M metagenome (GOLD analysis project Ga0325405, IMG submission 205663) | Populus deltoides microbial communities from Bellville, Georgia, United States - Xylem-Control-R2 | ecosystem: Host-associated > Plants > Phyllosphere > Stem > Wood/Secondary xylem...
TAAAGAAGATCATATAAGCGCACTCTCTGAGCTGATCAAGGTGGCTGTCCTGGTCAGTTTCAATGAAGAAGCAGTTCAGTTCTTAATGAAGTCCAAGAATTTGCAGATTTTTGAGGAGGATGAGGAACCCCTGTCTGCTGCTTTCCCTTAGTAGGTGTCCAAAAAATGTATAGATATGTAGTTTTCCTAAGAACAACCAGTTGATAAATTGCTGATTCTGGTACGTCTACAACTGTCGGAGTAAACCTAACTGTGTGTTTTCTGTCTTTCTTCGAATCGCAGCTAGCAACTATCTAATGCATATGGTAAGAGAGTGTTTGGTAACGCGGTTTAAATAGTGTTTTTTTAAAATTTATTTTTTTTTTGCTAAAAATAAAATTTTTAAATAAGTTTTTGATCGTTTTAATACGGTGATCTCAAAAATAATTTTAAAAAAATAAAAAAAATTATTTTGATGCATTTTGACATAAAAAACACTTTAAAAAATAAACGCAATCACACTTCTAAATTGTATGCTTAAGCTATATTGTCTAAAGAACACCTCTAAAACTAGAACTCAAATGTATTACAATAGAATTATTGTAGTTCACCAGCTACTTATATATGTGATCAGGCTTGGATATATTTTTTTAATGTTAGAAAAAATTAACCTGACCCACACAAGGCAATGATCTAGTAATTCTGTATAGTCATGCTTATTTTTGTGTTTCAATAATAAAAACCACTATCATAATAACAAGCACAGTTATCATGTCTTTATCTAATACACATTCGATTTGGTCTAATTATCTTAATATTAATTATCTCTCAACGTATCTTTTGTCCTTTTGTTTCAAAGATTGTAAAAGTGTATTAGTTATTGTTTTTTTAAAAATTTTACTGTTAAAAAATATATCAAAATAATATATTTTTTATTTTTTAAAAGTTATTTTTTATATTTTTATATCAAAATGATGGAAGAATATATAAAATAATTTTAAATAATTTTTTTAAAAATATATTAATCCACCCAACCAAACACACACTGTGGTCGAATCATAGAGGACCATTCAATTATGATTAAAGACCAGTCTCTCTTTCCGCACAGTGAAAAACGAATATTTGAGTCCACTTTTGTCTAGCTTCTCGAGCAAGTTTTCCCCTCTTCCACTACGTTCAAGTTCTTTTTGTCTACTCATGAATCAGCTCGTCTTTTTTCTTTCTTTAAATTTGATAGTCCACTTTTCGCTAGCAGGTAATTCTATTGACAATAAACTAACAGGATTTTCCCCTCTTCAATTACGTTCAAATTTGTTTCTGTATTTTAATAGTATTTAAAAAAAATATTTTTTTATTTTTTATTTACTTCAAATTAATATTTTTTAGGATTTTTAAATCATTCTTATTGGCTGATTTTTAAAAAATAAAAATAATAATATTTTAATATATTTCACACTAAAAAAATATTTAAAAAAACAAACGTAATCATACTATTCCGGTATAACTACAAGAAAAACAAAACCTTCATTTTTAAATACAATATTTCTATGCTTGAAAAAACTTAGTTTTCTAATTTTCTAAATTTGTACTGATAAGGAAAAACATATTCTTTAGGTTCTTTCGATTATTGTTTAAATATTTCTATGCTTTTTTTTTTTTTTCAAGTCAATGCCTTTCCTCTTTTTCCTCCTCCTCTCCTACCTGTACAAGTTTCCTTCCCTATGAAGGAGTCTTCTTAGTTTCTAGTCTTCACTTCACTACTTACTACTACCGCTACCGCTACCGCTACCGCTACCTTCTCCTCTTTTCGAGCTTTCTTTGTTTCCTTCAAAACCTCTGCTTTCTTCTCTCTGTAAGACTGTAACTACTCAACTTCGTGTTTTTCTTTTTTGGTTTCTGGGTGTTTTTCTTTTCTGTTTGCAAGAGCAACAATGGCAACTCCAAAACAACACATAGAGCACATAAGAAAAACTACATTCTCAATAGGAGGAGAAAAGAACCCTTTGGCTCCTATGCTTGATCAGGCTGTCAAGTATCTTTCTGCTGAACTCTACGCTAAAGATGTCCACTTTCTTATGGAACTCATTCAGGTTTTCTTTCTTTTTTATCAATGTGACCAGACAATGCTGTTTAGTATGTTTAATGTTGCATGTTTTACTTTATATGTTTTATTTGCCCTTGATCCATTCTTTCTCTTTTAATTTTGTAGTCGCTGATTGCTTTGCTAGTGATTAAAGTTGGAAGCTGCAAATTTCTGTTGTTTTTTTGTTTTACTGAATTGAAAAGCTTAAAGTCAAGTTGAGTCAATGACTGTCTTTTTTTTTTTTCTTTTTGGCTTTCGGTGAAAAAATGGGTTCTTGTTGTTTTTCTATTTGAAATGAAGTCATCAAGCTACCTAATTTTGATCATTCATGGTCTTTAACAGTTAATAAAAATGAAGAAGGAATGAATTGCTATCATTATAATTTGTTGAATTTGATAAAAAAAAAATTGTGCATTTTTCATGTTAAAATTTTGGATATTTTAATTTTTGTAGCCGTTATTTTGACCTGATATAATATGCATATTTTACTATCCTTTGATTCCAAGGTGAATTTTCCTTTCACAGAATGCTGAAGATAATGAATACTTGGAACGGGTGGATCCTTCACTTGAGTTTGTCATAACATCTCGAGATATAACAAACACTGGTGCGCCTGCTACTTTGCTCATGTTCAATAATGAGAAGGGATTTTCTGCCAAAAATATCGAGTCCATTTGCAATGTTGGAAATTCCACTAAGAAAGGGAACCGGAAGCGTGGCTATATTGGGGAGAAGGGTATTTTCCCTTGCTCAATTTCTTGTGCAACAGTGTATTTTATAAAGTGTGCGCACTTCCGAGCTGCTGGCTTATTTCTTGTGTCGTGTTGTTTCTCGGTTGTGTGACTGGCTAGAGTCTTATAGCTTCTGCTGGATCGGGGATCCTGATTCTGAATGTGTTTTAGTACATTTTTGTTTTTTAGTCTATATTTGCTTCAATGAAAAATGAAAAACTTGCAACCAAGCATATAAGAAACTGGTAAACCCCTGTAGTTTTGTATGGAAACTCAACTAATTGAACCTCGTAAACATGTCTGCTTAAACATTGCATTGCCAAGGCGTTGAGCGAAGCACAACACAAACATACAAAGCATATGTATGGCAGTATGGGTTGTGACATGATGCATTCAAGAAAGGTAGTTCAGGAGAGATCAGTTTACTTAAAAATAGTAAAAATTAAGGGCTGGAAAAAGAAGAATGAAAAGACATGAACAGAAGATCTTTTCAACTTTGGAACACAGGTTACTACTGCATTAACCATACTGGACTAATGGAGAGCTAATGGAATGACCATGAGCTGGCTAATAAATCATGATAGAGGTGGATAGGGTTTGCAACTGTATCATTTAGTAACCCATTAGTGAGACACCTCTTATTTATCTACAATTTTGTTCTAATAAACTTTGTTTCGGTTTGGCTTGCAGGAATTGGATTCAAGAGTGTGTTTCTTATTGCTGCTCAGCCTTACATTTTCAGCAATGGCTATCAGATACGATTCAATGAAAAGCCCTGTCCACACTGCAATCTTGGATACATAGTTCCTGAATGGGTTGATGATAACCCATCTCTTTCTGACATAAAACAGATTTATGGTTCCGCTTCTACCCTCCCAACTACTACACTGATTTTGCCTCTGAAGCCTGACAAGGTGAACCCCGTGAAGCAGCAGCTGTCGAATATTCATCCTGAAATCCTGCTGTTCCTTTCAAAGATAAAACGCCTTTCTGTCAGGGAAGAAAACGCGGATCCCAGGCACAACACTGTTAGTGCAGTAGCTATTACCAAAGAGACAAATTTCATGCAAAGGAAAAACATGGATGCCGAGTCCTACACACTCCATCTGTCTGCAGATGAAAACAGTGATGAATTTGAAAAAGAATGCAGCTACTACTTGTGGAAGCAGAAATTTCCTGTCAGGCAGGAAAACAGAGTCGACATGAGAATGGGAGTGGAAGATTGGGTGATCACTTTGGCTTTTCCTAATGGAGAGCGCCTCCATAGGGGAATGAAGTACTCCCCTGGAATATATGCATTTCTTCCAACCGAGATGGTGACCGACTTTCCCTTCATAATTCAAGCAGATTTTATTCTAGCATCATCAAGGGAAACAATACGATGGGACAACATATGGAACCAGGGAATTCTTGATTGTGTTCCCTTTGCTTTTATCGAAGCATTAATCTCATTAGTCAAAACAGTGGATGGTGCACCAGTATCTAGTTTGCCTCGAATGTTCAAGTTCTTGCCGGTCCATAGCTCCCCCTTTGAAAAGTTGAATTCAGTGAGGGAATCAATTAAAGCGAAGCTGGCTGAAAAGGATATCATTCCAAGTGAGTCATACACAGCACAGCAGTTCTTTCATAAACCACGTGAAGTTGGCCGATTAATGCCTGCTTTCTGGAATATACTTAAGAAGACAAGGGAGCGAGGAGTGAGCTTGCACAAACTTTCATCCCATGGTTGCTATGTTCTGAATTCTTCATTTGATAAGCAAGAGTATGATGACATACTGGATTTCTTGGGGGTGAGACCGGTAAGCAGTGAGTGGTATGTAAAGTGCATTCAAGGCTCTAATATTGTAATGGGAGTCTCAGAGGAAACGTACCTGGAGCTTCTTCATTTCCTTGCTGTTAATTGGCAGTCCGAGTTTCACAGCACAGGCATGGGGAACATTCCACTAATTAAATATGTGGGTACTGATGGGAGCGTGTCTTTGTGCTCTGTTAATGAATCTGCTCAACCGCATGGTAAAACTGTGTGCTTATCACAGAAGTCTTCTCGTGTCTCATGGTTGATTGATTGGAACAGAGAGTTCCGATGCATGGCAAATCATTTTTTTGTGCCAAGAACCACACAAGAAGCTATCTGTTCATCATCTAACAAAGAACTTGTGTTAAAATGGCTTGTAGACATGGTTAAAATCAAAGCTTTAAGCGTATATCATTATGCAGATCTCTACGGAGATCAAGTCAGTTGCAACCAGAAACTTGTCATTGCCTATGCTCACTTCTTATATCACTCATTCTTAAATGATTATCTATCGGAAAGGGAAGTTGTTTCTTTGTGTGGTAAAATGCCACTTGTTGATAGCTATGGCCATGTGATCAAAGCAAGGAATGCGGTTCTAGTCCCAGCTACTGAAAGCAAATGGGTGCAATTGATTGGTTCTAATCCTTGGAGGGGAGAAAGCTATGTTGAGTTAGGAGAAGACTACTTGCATCCTGCATGTTTTGCTGGCACAAGCACAGTGGGAAACCAACTCATGAATTTCCTTAAAGTTTATGTTAAGGCTTCTGATATTCCTCACATATCTCCCCCCAATGCTGGAATACCTACTGCGTCAACACCACTTACCAAACAAAATGCATTTCTGCTGTTGGATTGGATTCGTGAGCTGAAACGGAGTGGAATTGGCATTCCAGCAAGGTTCATGGCTTGCATACAAGAGGGTAGCTGGCTGAAAACTACTATGAATGGCTCTCCTGGTTACAAACCACCATCACAGTCGTTCCTACTTGCTTCGAGCAACAGAAGCTCAAACTGGGGAAGCATTTTGCAGAGTGCATCCGTGCTTGTCGATATTCCTTTGATAGATCAGGGTTTTTATGGTCTTCAAATTACTGAGTATAGAGAGGAGCTACGGACAGTTGGGGTCATGTTTGAGTATGGAGAGGCATGTGAATTTATCGGGAACCATCTCATGTCTTTGGCAGCTTCATCCGCTTTAACTAAAAGCAATGTTATCTCCATACTGAATTTCATCAGATTTTTGAGGATGAATCTTCTTTCTCTAGATAAATTCATTGGCACAATTAAACAAAAAAGGTGGCTAAGAACTTGTTGGGGTGATAGGTCTCCGATTGGATCTGTTCTATTTGATCAGGAGTGGACAACTGCGAGGCAAATTAGTGACATCCCTTTCATCGATCAAGATTACTATGGCGAGGACATCCTTGTTTTCAAACCAGAACTCAAGTTGCTTGGCGTTGTCGTTGGCTTCAATGGAAGTTATCAATTGGTTGTTGATTGCTTTAAATCGCCTTCATGCTTATCTACTCTGACAAAGGAGGCCTTTCTTCTGGTTTTGGATTGCATGCATCATTCTAGTTCTGCTCACAAACTAGTTAATGCAGTGAAAAGTACAAAATGCTTAAAGACAAACTTAGGTTACAAATGTCCTGGCGAATGTTTCTTGTTTCATCCTGAATGGGGTTGTCTTCTAAAGGTTTTTGATGGTTTCCCGTTGGTTGATAGTAATTTCTATGGAAGCAGCATCATGTCTCACGTTACGGAGTTGAAGGAGCTGGGAGTAAAGGTAGACTTTGAGGATGCTGTCAGAGTGTTTGTTCACACTTTTATAAAGCAGGCATCTTCGTCTTCCATTACAAAGGAAAATGTGTTTTCATTCATATCATGCTACAGAAAACTGAAGGGAACTCCAAACAAATTTCCTTCAGATCTTAAGAAGTGCATCCGCGAGGTGAAATGGCTGCGGACTCGGCTTGGTGATTATAGATCTCCAAGAGATTGTATTCTGTTCGGTCCTGAGTGGGAGTTAATTTATCCAATCACTCACCTTCCGTTTATCGATGACAGCGACAAATACTATGGGAATGGCATTCATGAGTATCGAAAGGAGCTGAAGAGTATGGGGGTCGTTGTTGAATTTAAAGCCGGTGTGAAGTTTGTGGCTGCTGGTCTTCGCTTTCCTCAAAATCCATGTGACATAGCTCCCGGGAATGTGCTTTCATTACTGGAATGCATCCGTGCTTTACTGCAGGAAAAGGACTACTCCTTTCCCGATGCTTTTCTGAAAAATATTTCTCGAGGATGGTTAAAGACCCATGCTGGTTTCAGGTCTCCGGCTAACTGCTGTTTGTTCAATTCCCGGTGGAGTTCCCACGTGAGGCCTACTGATGGACCATTCATTGATGAAGATTTTTATGGTTCTGACATCAAATTGTATTCAAAAGAGCTCAGTGCAATAGGAGTTGATGAAGAAAAGGTTTGCTCATTGCTTGCCAGACATCTTGATTCCCATTCTGAATTCGACACTATAGTTCGAGTATATGATTGTCTGAGAGAAAATAAATGGAAACCAGATAGTGATGCTACCAGAAAGATTTGGATTCCAGATGGACTTGAGAATGGAATGTGGGTTGACCCAGAAGAATGTGCTCTGCATGACAAAAATGGTCTCTTTGGTCTGCAGCTGAATGTATTGGAGAATCATTATAAGCCAAAATTACTTCATTTCTTCTCCAGTTCATTTAATGTTAAATCCAATCCTTCATTTGATGATTACTGTAAGCTTTGGAAGGTTTGGGAAAGTTTAGGAAGACCATTGACACATGCTGAGTGCTGTGCTTTTTGGGAGTGTGTTATGATGCAAAGGAGCTCAAGGACAGAGAGAACCCTTGCTGATGATTTGGTTAAGCTACCTGTTGTTTTGGGCTCTGGTGAAATCTTGTTGTCCAGCAAGAGTGATGTTTTTATTGCTGATGACCTTCTGCTAAAGGACCTATTTGAGAAGTTCTCATGGCTCCACCCGATATTTGTCTGGTGTCCTCAGCCAAACTTGCCTTCTTTGCCACGAACTAGGTTGCTTGAAGTCTACAGGAAAATTGGGGTTCGCACTATATCTGAATCAGTGCTGAAGGAAGAAGTGTCATTGGCAGATGGTATAGAACTTAGTCAGATGGATTCGAGGGATGCTGGGATTGGAAAGGAGCTGATTAGACTGATTCTTGGCTTTCTAGCAGATCCTTCTCTTGATATGGAAGCAACAAAGAGGCATGGAGCTGTCCAGTGCCTCCTGAATCTTAAGGTGCTGGAGACTATGGAGCCAATTACTGTAAGCTATAGTTTATTGCTTTCTGACGGGGAACCTCTGAAGGTGAAAGCAAGCTGTATGATTCGCTGGGATAAAGAGTGTTCAAAGTTTTTCACACAGAAGATGGATAAAGCTGGCGGCCAGAAAAATCTTATTGAATATGCAACCTCTTTTTCTGAAGTAATAGCTCGGGGGGTGTTCTGGGATAAAGAAGATCAAATAAAAGCACTCTCTGAACTGATCAAGTTGGCTTTCCTCCTGAATTTTGATGAACAAGCTGTTCAATTCTTGATGAAATCTAATAATCTTCAAACTTTTCTGGAGGACGAGGAGTTCCTTAATGCTGCCTTCCCTTCTGTTTAGGTACATGTCAACCCCTTAATAGTTACAAGCTCGCAAGCTTCTGTTTTTGTCCTTTGCTTCTTCCAGCACCATTTATCTGTCTAAGCAAGTATAATTTTGTTAATATGTATGATGGTCTGAACTATTGGATCAAATATGTTAGGGAGTTCAGCGGTTAAGCTGGTTCAGTCAGTCTACTATCTAGTGAACTTGGGTGGGTGTTTTTCAGCTTTGTTTGCTTTGCAGCTGTATGCATGGTCATTTTGAATTATAAAATGGTGTGTTCTTAAATATGTTTGATGGAAGTGTTCCGTCCCTGCCCCTGTGTGAGCGGAACTCATGCATGTCCTTATGCCATTTTGATTTAATTCTTCTACCTGGGATGATTCTTGGTAGATTTCTGTTTGCGCTAAGAAATATTACAAGATTTAGAGGCATATAGGCCCAACACAACTGCATTGCAGGACAAAAGTGGAGCTGGATATTCCTATACATGATCATGCAGGCATCCGACTGTCGTGCATGCAACAGAGCAAATAACAGAAATCATGCAATTAGCATTCTAATTCGAGAACTCCTATTACAGAGCTTTGCATATGGAAAATCGATATAGTACTGCTCACGTGGTTTTTTTATGTGCCATAATTGCCTCGTAATAGAATTTAGCCAAGTTCATTGTTTGAGTCTTTGAGGTATATAAACTTGCTGTTTGTTTGATATGAGCAAATAGTGAGTACCAATAATATTGACAGTCCGAGATCTTTGATGAAGATTTTGTGGATTTGTCATAAGCATTTTGGAAGAATACATAAGTTCTTCCTTCTGTCTCTTGGATTAGAAATAAAATTGCTTTCCAAACAATGGATAAAACCATGAAGTATAGAGTCTCTGGCCTCCTAACAAGGTGGTTAGTAGCAATTGAATATTTTGGAGAAAACCATGAAGCATAATCACCACCATCAACGTTTTCTGCCATACCCGCAGATAAAAGTTTTTTAGTTAGGTTCACTGTCCTTGAAATGAAACCAGTTATTGTAAAGCTATAGTATGCGTCTATCTTCAGGGGAAAAAGTGAATGCAAGACTGAGCAAAACACAATATATTAGGGATAGACTGAGGCCTCTTACGAAAGTGGCAGGTATGGAGAGCGGTGGAACTGTGTCCTATCGAATTTCAGTCGCATTTTGCTGAAGGATAATATCTGGAGTAGTATTATGGACAGCATCAGATAAGGACATGTTCTGAGCTGATCAAATTGGCTCAGTTGCTGGAATTCATCAAGGGAACGCTCAGGTTTCTGTTGAAGCCCAAGAATCTGAATATTTGTCACTCGGGATGATAGGTTTTTCAAAACTCATCCAAACTGCACAGCAGTCCTTCGGAACTTCAATATCTTGTGAATCTTCTATCGAAAGAGGCAAACATCATTAGGATCTCCGAAAGGTATTGATTGTTAAAATAATTAAAAACAAACACAAAAAGGAGGCTAAAATTCTGAATAATCTGTATATTATGAGTGCTTAGTCTTAACCTAAATATAAATAAAGTAGATATAAGTTAAACTGAAAGTACTATTCTACCCTTAATAAATAAAACTATATAAATATTATTTAACATCTCCCCTTAAACTCACGATACGGCAGCTACAAGCATTGAGAGTTTGCCAACCAGAAAACAAAAACGAGAGATGAAATGCGCCTTGATAAAGAAATCTGTAATCTGCAAGGAAGAAGAAACAAAAGGCAAAGCAATGGTGTCATGCTTGAGATGATGACGAGTAAGATGACAATCGATCTCAATGTGCTTAGTTCGCTCTTGAAAAAACGAGTTGTGAGCAATCTGAATAGAACTATGGTTGTCACAATACATAGGAGTAGGATGAGAAAAGGAAACTCTAATATCAGCAAGTAACCAACGTAACCAAACAATCTCTTTGGCAGTAGATGCAATGGCACAATATTCTACTTCAGTGGATGATTGAGAAACAATAAAATGTTTCTTGTTATTCTAAGAAATAAGAGAATCACCTAAAAAGATACAGAACTCGGTAACAGACTTGCGATCTGTGGGATCACCACCATGATCAACATCAGAGTGTGCACGCAACTCCAAGGAATAGGTGGATGAAAGTAAAAAACTCTGAAAAACTGTACCCTGAAGATATCGCAAAATATGAAGAATAGTTGCTCAGTGAACAGTAGTAGGAGAAGCAACAAACTGACTAACAACATGAACAACATATGCAATATCTGGACGAGTAATGGTGAGATATACCAAACTCCTAACAATAGTGTGATATAAAATAAGATATATCAAAGGTAAACCATCAGAAGAAGAGTACCTTGCGTTAACCTCAATGGGAGTATCTACAGTCTTGTTATCAATAAGTCTAGCCCGCTCAAAAATATTTGCAACATATTTCGATTGAGAAAGAAGGGAACCTCTAGGTGAGTATGCTACCTCAATACTTAGGAAATATCGAAGATAACTCAAATCCTTCATTTTAAATAATCTAGCTAACTCTGTCTTCAAAACTGAAATACCATCAATGTCATCACCAGTAATAATCATGTCATCAACATATAAAGATAAATGATACGACCTGCATCAGTGCACACTTAATAAAAAGAGCAGAATCATGACTGCTAGAAACAAAGCCAGGAGATGAGATCACAAAAGAGAATTTCTCAAACCAAGCACGGGGTGCTTGTTTGAGACCATATAATGTTTTCTTAAGTTTACAAACATATCCAGAGTCATGTGAAATATCGGGAGGGGGTGTCATATAAAATTCTTCTTGAAGATCTCCATTCAAGAAGGTATTTTTAACATCAAGCTGAGAAATATGTCACTAACAAATTGAAGCTACGACAATAAGAGTACGAATAGTAGTCATTTTTGCAACTGGGTCAAATGTCTCATCATAGTCCATACCATAATGTTGAGAGTATCCTTTTGCAACCAGCCTAGCTTTGTATCGCTTAATAAACCCATCAGAATTAGTCTTGATCTTATACACCCAACGACAACCAAGAACACTCTTACTAGGAGGTAGAGGAACTAGATCCCAAGTATCTGTCTTATGCAAAGCAGAAAGTTCATCATCCATAGCTTGCTGCCAAAGCGGATCAAGAATTGCCTTTTTATAGGAAAAGGGCTCAAAGAGACAATGAATATAAGCTAAAAAGGAAGTAAATGATGAAGAATAACAAGAATAAGCAAAATCTGGTAGTTTTGTGGACTTGGGAATTCGGATGGACTGACGTGAAGGTGGATCCACAATCTCAGATGAAGCTTGAGGGGCTATAGATGAGAATGAAGCTTCAGGTGTGCCAGAGAGTAAAGTACCAGTACCTGCAGAGTTATGAGTACAAATTGATCGAACATGGAGAGAGGTATCATTACCAGAATCCTCAGAAAAGGGATCTATATGAATAATATCAGATTTATTTAGGTTATGAGTAGTGGATGGAATAGAAAAGAAAGGTATATACTCAAGGAAGACAACATGACGAGACATAAAGTTTCTGAGTTATTGGATCAAAACAACAATACCCTTTTTTACCTTCACTATAACCCAGAAAGACATAAATAGCGGATCGAGAGGATAACTTACTGCGTTCTACATGAGAACGAAGAACGAAACAAGTACAACCAAAGATTCTAAATGAGGAATAATCAGGGACATACCCATATAACTTTTCAAAAGGAGATAAACCTGAACTATGAGAAGATGCAATTGTATTAATCAAACTTACAGCAATAAGAACAACTTCTCCTAAAAACTCACTAGGAACAAAAGTAGACAAGAGAGAACGAGCAGTTTCGACAATGTGCCTATGTTTTTTTTCAGCAACACCATTTTGCTTAGGAGTATCTGTGCATGAAGTTTGGTGGATGGTTCCATCTAAGGCAAGCAATTGGCAAAATTTATTAGAGGTGTATTCCCCACCCAAATCACACCTAAAGCATTTGATCACAACAGAATGTTGAGTTTTGATAAGAGCTCAAAAAGCTGCATATATCTCAAAGAATTCAGAACGATGTTTCATTAAATAAACCCAACAATAACGAGTATGATCATCAATAAAAGAGACATAATATCAAGACCTTCCTTTTGTGGCAACAGGAGAAGGTCCCCATACATCCAAATGAATCAAATTAAATGGTGAAGAAGAAACAGAAATACTTCGATTAAAAGGTAAAGCAAAAAAATTTTTCAATTTACATCCACTACAATAAAAAATGTCACAAGTTTTCAAATTTCCTAAAGCTCCTGTGGATGCCAAAAATCTCAAACAAAAAGACGAAACATAACCTAGACGGGAATGCTATAAATAAAAACTAGAAGATGAAAGACTCAAACGAAAGGAAGACAAATCAACATTAGTAGTAGCAGCGGCAACAGCAGCAACTGACACTTTTAACTCATCCAAAATATATAGTCCATTCTCCCTACGACCCGTCCCAATCAGCTTATGAGACTGCAGATCCTGTACATAACAAAAAGAACCAGAAAACATGACTAAATAATCACTAGAATCACATAGTTGACCAACAGACGCAAGATTCAATTTGAGTTTTGGAATAAGATAAACATTAGGGAAAGACAAGTGAGGTGTGACAACAGAACCAACACCTGCTAAGGGCATATAAGTGCCATCAGCAGCCATAACAGAAATGGAGGACAAAAAGGACACAGAGGTAAAAGATGAGGAATCTGGAGATATCTGATGGGAAGCACCAGAATCCAAGACCCATTCAGAGTGTGACATACTTGAGGAACTATGAGGCAACTGACCTATGGAAGAAGAAGCGAACATTGCTTGTGGCCGCAAGGAGAGAAACTTCTGAAATTGCTCAGCCAAAGTCTTGGGATCGGTAATAGAGCTTGAGGAAGCTACTGCTGCAGTATTATGGTGTGATGCTTTATAACCTTGAGGTGGTCTATGAACATTAGATTGTGACTGACTGCCAGACTTCCAAGCTTGATTCTGTTGTCTTAACTTAGAACACTAAGCCTTCCAATGACCTTTCTGCTTACAGAAACTACACTCATCGAAGCCAACCCTTGTGTAAGGCTTGTTATGATGATTAAAGAATGGCTTAGAAGGTACTGCTAGTACAGAAGGATTTAGCAGAAAGAATTCCCTTTTCAGAATAAGACTGAAGACGTATTTCTTCAGCCAATAACTCACTGACAACAGAGTTAACAGAAGGTAGTGGAGAACGATGTAGAATTGAACCTCTAAGTCCTTCGAAGTCACTGCGAAGTGCTGTTAAAAATTATATCAATCGTTGCTGCTCTCTACGCTCAATATAGGCACCACATGCCTTTAATTTTGCCATTTTTGTAAGAGTCAATTGATCCTAAAAATCTGTCATAGCAGAATAAAACTCTTGAATACTCATATTCTTCTGATGAAGAGCTCGTATGTCATTCTCTAATTGATACTGTTTTGCAAAATTTGATTGCGTGAATAACCTTTTTAGATGATCCCAAACCTCTTTTATTGTCTTATACTTCGCCAACTGCGTACTTATCGAATGCTTAACAGAATTGTTAATCCAAGTAATGATCTTTGCATTATTTGCTTCCCATGTATCTATCAAAACAACATCCCCCTCCTCAATATTCTTAGGTATCATATAAGTTCCACTAACATACCCCCCACATCTTCTTACCCTTAAGAAAATTTTGCATTACATAGCTCCAAAATGAATAGTTCTTCCCATCCAACCTCACACTCACAGACTGAAGCGAATCATCTCTTTCAATAGCCATAATCAACAATCACAGAGAAATGCAAAAGTAGCGGAAAACAAAATACCAAATTGCAGAAACTGAACAGAGATTGCAGAAACTAAACAAATATCTTCTCAAAATTATATGATTACTCCAAAACACAAAATAAATTTGCAGAAACTGAACGCAAATACCAAATTGTAAAAGCTGAAGGGAAGACGAAATACCAAAATAATTGCAAAACTAACAAAATACCAAATTTTGCAGAAGCGGAAGATAAAATCTCACTCCAAAGTTGGATTCGCGAAGTTGTGTTCGAGATTAAACCTCGTTCTATAAAACCAGCTCTGATATCTTGTTAAAATAATTAAGATCAAACACAAAAAGGAGGCTAGAATTCTGAATAATCTGTATATTATGAGCGTTTAGTCTTAACCTAAATACAAATAAAGTATATATAGGTTAAACTGAAAGTACTATTCTACCCTTAATAAATAGAACTATATAAATATTATTTAACAATACGTATTTTTCCCGTACAATGTCACTTTCAATTGAACACCAGCATCAGATTTATCCAAATTTCGTCAGATAATTGGTGGATGGGGCAAGGAAATGGTTGCCTGAAAAACTCTTCCAGAACACAGTATTTCACATCTATATAGCATGATATTCATGGCTGAATTGTTAATATGAAACAGAACACTTGATAAAAGAAAATTCCCATCATTGCAAAGAACATGACTCGTGACAACAAAAGCAGCAAAGGGAAAACAAAAAAAGGTCCATGGGCTTCCTTCACTCTTTCTAGCAAACTTCTTAATGGATAAGAAGACGAGCTTTGTGATGGCCGCCTGTGCAAGTTGGACAGTAGCATGATTTTAACTTTCAGCTGATTCTTTCCTTTAGGAACGCCCTGAATCTTCTCCCTTTCTTTCCCTTCTTCTTTCCAAAGCTCCCCGAGAGCTGAAGGAGAAAAAAGAAGAAAATATAAGCTTTTTTTCAATGAAAGCAGAAGCAATAGAAACTTGATCTGTATGCTCATCCAAATTCAGTTTCTGATTGCTTATCAGAGAAAGTTCCGGTAGATGTATCAGTAGTTTATCATTACGGTCATTTTGAGAAAGATATAAAGAGGGTTAAGGATTGCTTATAGAGCTGTTAAGTATTGAATAACCTAAAAAATTTGTCACTAATCTACTATTTAAGTAGATTAAATTGATTTGATTCGCTAATTGACTCTTTTTTAAAAAATAGGGTTTAAATTGTGAAATTGATTTGACTTTAGTTTACTTAATTTGTTATTATTCATAGTCCAATAAAAAAATTATTTACATATATTTATGAGATGTTAAAGAACAATATCAACATAAAAAACTAAATTGTTAGGTGAAGTCGCAAAATATAATTTATATTATTTTTTAACATAGATATTTATTCGAGACCATGAAAACCCCATATAAAATAAAGAAAAAATCACACAAGAAATTTATTTCTCAATTAATTTAATATTAAAAGTTAAAATAAAAAAAATTATTATTAATATTAATTAAAAAATCAAAATACCTCTAAAATATTTATAAAAAGAACTAAGTTAAATACCCTGAAGTCAAGTTATAAGAGTGATTTTTTTTTATATATATAAAAAACTAAACCTAATCCTAAGTGTTGTTTTTCGTTTGATGTGCAAGATCACGTTGATTATGGTATTAAGGAAAAGTTGATTGATTTATATCTGAAATTTTATGTGGTGTTTGTAAGTATAATAATGATTATTTTTTAAAATATTTTTTATTAAAATATATATTAAAATAATATTTTTATTTTATTTGACAATGTAAGTCCCTAATCAAGAAGTCCTCCTGTGTTCATGCATCTACAATTAATATCCCAGCGGCAGCAAGCACAAGCTCTGGCTGTAGACTGAATGTCCCGTCTTGGGCATTTGGCTGCCCCAAATCCTTCAAAGCCAAGTGTGCAGCCTTCTGCCCTGAGATCATCATTGCCCCAAATGTTGGACCCTGCAAAAATTAAGTTAATAATCAGGACTTGCTTGATAAAACAGTATGATTGGCACATGAACTTATATATATATCCATTATTGGTGCTCCATCAATTTCTGCAACTTCCATGCCTGTAACAATCATACCAGGCACAATCTCTCTTGTAAGCCTAACAATTGCATCTTCAGCAGCGTTCATGTCGAGTGCTTTCATTCCAGGAACACTATAAATCATGCCAATACTCTTCAATCTCTTAACACCAGCAGCTCCAAAAGGCCCGTCATGTCCACAAGAACGAACCACAGCCTTAGCCTCCATAACATTAGGGTCCGTGCAAGATTGAGTGTCATGTTTCATAGACACTAAAGCCAAATCAATTCCAAGGGAAATTGTCTTAATTCCTCTTACAAGAAATAGAAATAAAGATTGGGGATTAATAAGAAAACTAAAGAAAATTAAAATTCTAAAAATAAAACGTAAAAGATAATTTAGTGTATTTATGCTCGGTTCAATTGGATTATTCTTTTAACAAATTAGATTGATCATCAATATAAAATAAATATTCTTTTAATTCAAGCAAATATTTAAATTTCTTTGAGCAATGAAGATCGAAAAAGATCATATTAATTAGAAAAATGTCATAATTAATTCCTTAACGTCAATTGAATTAAAGATCAAAAAGCAATTTTTATATTCGGTGACGAAGGCTTTAAGAGCGAAAAACAATCAAGTATTCCAAGCTATCGTTAAAACGCTTAATGATTTTTACTTGTCTTATTCTTAAAAGTTAGATCAACCTAATTTATGTATTTTGTTTTCTTTTTTTTATCAAAATCAACAATTACAGATTGAAAAATTAACAAAAACAAAAGCATATTTACCGCATAAATCATTCAAAAAGCTTGAATTAAAACAATAGATTACGTATCAAATTAGACAAAATAAATACTTGAATATCCAGAAGTGAAGTTGAAAATATCTCTTCTCGAAATCTAAAATAATAATAGAATAAAACTCTTCTGAACCGAGATCCAAAGTTTAATTCATAGCTATTGAAAAATTGACAAAAACAAAGAAAAAAAATGTTCCAGAAAAAAAAAAATATTTTTGCCGTGAATTGCTTTCTTTATTCCCTTCGTCAACTGTCATTTTTCTTTAGGATTCTTTCATGATTATGAGTCTTTAATGTTATTTAATTCTTTTCTTTTTATATAATCATTAAGGTCGGCTCAAAATTTATATTGAAAATTAACTCGGTTGTTATTATAATTTTATTATAATTTAGCTGCAATTTAAACTTTGTTTTTAACTTGGTTTCTTGCAATTTTCCAGTTCTAGCCAATCATGAGCTCTGATTATCCAACTTCGAAATCTGGGAGGCAATCAATCATAGAAAAGTTGGCTGAAGAACAAATTGCTCCAAGTGAGTCTTCCACAAGCCCTGGGAAGTTGGGTCGAATAGTGCCTTCATTCTGGAGTATTTTGAGCAGGGCAAAGATGCAGGGGGTGAGCTTGCATAATCTTTCATCCCATGGCTGGTATGTTCTAAGCTCTGGAGCAATAGAGAAGCCGTTGTTCTTTGTGAGAGAGTTTTGGATTTTCTTGCCTGTGAAGAACCCTCACTTCGTAAATTTTTGCCCTGCTGCAATGAACTTTATTTGATTTTATCCTTCTACTTGGTAGCTAAATGAACTGGATTACAACTAATTTTACGTTTTAACCTTGACACTTATCTTTTATCAGTGCTATCTGCAGAAAGCTCAGAGCCAAAGAGTTTAGTGCGCGGGAAATTTGGAAAAGATCCCATAGTAGAAACAAGCTTTTTGCCTGACAGGGGTGATGTTTCTCCCTACAATTTCTTCCCTCCTCTACCTCTCTCTCTCTCTCCCCCCCTCCAATGCAGTTAATGTTAAATAAAACCCTTCATTTGATGATTACTGTAAGCTTTGGAAGGATTGGAGAAGTTTTGGGCATCCATTGACACATGATGGGTGCTGTGCATGTTGGGGGCACTGTTATGAAGCACAGGAGCTTTTCTAGAGGATGAGGAGTTCCTTACTGCAGCCATCCCTTCGCTTCTCTCCAGGTAATAATTCCAAGATTGCAGCCTCCTGTTTTTTTCCATTGCTTCATCCAGCACTATTCATATGCCTAACCGAATTTTGTTTTGTTAATAATCTATAATTGTCTGAGCTATTGGATCAATGCAAGAGAGGATCAGTTATTAAGCTGATTCAGCTAGTCTGCTATCTAATGAAATCTGGCTATTTTTTATGCTTTGTTAACTCTGCAGCTGTACGCATGGTCATTTGAATATATACTCTGATTAGGTTTTTATTATTATTATTATTATTATTATTATTATTATTCTACCTCTATATGAAAAACAATAATTACAAAGAGAGAATTTTGTCAATAGAGTTTTCATATCAATCCATAAATATCTATACTTGTATTTTAAAACTCAGCATGAATACACAAGTTGACTCGGATTTAATTTTAAAACCCAGTTTAACCTCACAAATTAACTCGAGACTCGATGAATCTAGGATCTTGACCGAATTTTACACATAAAAAACCAAAGTTGTAATTGGCTTAATTAAACTACAATGACCTAGCATGTCAATCTTTGGGTGAGACCCAATCTTTTTTAAATAAAAAAAATCAACTTCTTGTGTCTCTTTTCCAGTAAGTCCCATGGCATCTTGTGCCTTTTCCAGTGTATTTGCAGGTTTTGGTGTCTTTCTTTGGTTGCAGATCTCACGAACATATCATAAACATAGAGATACAGTCCTCGCATTTGTATCTATGTTTTAAAACAAACAAAAGAAAAGGGAGGAATTAAGATGAGATACAGTCCTTGCATCTGAATAACGATTTTACAACTTGCCTTGTATCATTTAAGGACAGAGCAAAGCAGTCGGTACTAAAGTCTTATATCATTCAAGGACAAAGATAGTGAATGAGATTTGCCGATCAATTTGTGTTCGAACAGAAAAATAGGACTTAGGGTTTGAGTTCTTACAGCCAGGGATAATCTCCTACAAGTATCATATCAACCTCATCATTAATAGAAACAATCAGCCTATCTTTGTTAGGAGCAGCTAATTTACCATTGAATTCAAGAATCTGATCCAATTTTGTTGTCAATTCATTGTAGCCATTAAACTTTGTTGGGTCTAGAGACCTCCCTACAGCAGTCCCCTGCTGGTGAACCTAAACCTGCAAATAGCAGTTTCGTATCCCAAGTAAAGAAGAAAATATTCTCAATAAAAGGATTCTTAATCACTACATTAAAATAAGTAGCAACCTTCACACATCTTCTTGTTGAACCACCATCAGGCTTGCCCTGGACATCTTTTGAATGAAAAGCAAAGGCTTGAAAAATGTTCCCTTGTTCCTCATGTCTAGGATGCTTTGGAAGCTTTAATTGCTCCAAAAATCGATCAGAATCCAACAATTACAGATGATCTGAGGCAACATAGATTTGATGTTGTGGTTTATCTACGGAGTGCCGGTGAATGGCATCTGATTCCAGTGCTTTTATTTTGATGAATTGATAAAGAAAATGCTGCAACTTGGCTTAGAGAGATTGAAAGCATCCATGGTATAAAGAAATTGGTACCGAAGTCTCGTATGGCGGAATGGAACATAACCTCTGCTAACACGTGTTGTAGCTGTTGTCTTAAGTGTTTTTTTTAAATATAAATATATTAAAATAATATCTTTTTAAAAAAAATTAAGCGTATTAAATTAATTTAGAAACACAAAATAAAAAAATTTTCATTTTTTTTAAATACTTTAAAATATTTTAATTTATTATAACATCTTTATCTTTTTTTTACAAGATTTCGTCAAAGTTCATTGTTTGAGGAATAGATTTTTGTATACTTGATGTAGC
>Ga0325405_1002224_pt1 | contig 19868 bp, 11 predicted proteins | sample PopdelMetagenome_21_FD_205663 | JGI IMG/M metagenome (GOLD analysis project Ga0325405, IMG submission 205663) | Populus deltoides microbial communities from Bellville, Georgia, United States - Xylem-Control-R2 | ecosystem: Host-associated > Plants > Phyllosphere > Stem > Wood/Secondary xylem...
TACAAGAATCGAATTTTTGTTATGTTTTGTTATTGATAAATCTGTTGCTTATATTTGATTGTATTAAGGTAGTGTTTTTGATACATAAATTGGATGTACATCAAGTTTTCAAATCTGTGCCCCAGATATGGGGTCTGATATTCAATCAAAGAAGTGAAAAAACCAGTAGGCCTTCAAATTTGAAGTACCATGAATTCTGCACTAATTTTCTTTGGTGGTATGTATCTAATCTACCTAGCAATATCGTACCATGAATTCTTGATCCTGTGTTCTTGGAAGTTGGCTTGCACCATTGATCTTCCAGAATTTAATGTAGTATCCTAGGTAAAATGTTGCTACTTCCTAGACTGAAACAGTATGTTCTGTGCTATCTTTGGTTCCAGTTTCCAATTCCTCTGCGACAGATGGCAAACGTGGCTTCACAGAACCGTCTAAAGAATGGTGTTCTTGCTCATGTTGAGCCAGCATTGTCCATATCAGAACCAGAAATACCATGACTAATGAGAGAAACACCATTGATGCCCACACCATTCGAACGTATCTTTTTAATGGTTTGCAATGGTACAAAAGGATCTCAGAGAACGCATCCTTCACTGCTTTACATTGTACTAGATTTTCCATCTGAGGGTACACATTTAGTAGGCTCTGAATGGATGTGCTGTACGCCTCAACTGTTCTATAATAGTTAGGCGACATGAATTGTCCGTTGGCACATGTTCCATTGTCGAAAATGGAACAAGTAAATACCTTGAATACCTGTGGAGAGTGGAATAGAACTTCATTTAGTGAACATGAACAGAGAAGATATTTGGGGCTACAAAAACTTTTTGATCTTCCCTTTGACATACCTGTGGGATCTCACCGATTTGGATTGTGTTAGCAGGGCACTTATCAGGCTGGTATTGGTATTCAGGTGGTGCTGAGAAGGGATTGCAAACTGTATAAGGTACTCCTTGCATGGTTGATAAGTTTGCATTCACCTGAAATGTTTCAGCAGAAGAAAGGTATGACATAAATCACATGATAAAACGATAAGGTTCAATCGGGGAGAAAAGCAAATTGCAACTCGGAGATAATGTCCTGCTAATCTACCTGATTAACAAGTCTGTAGATCCCTCGGCTGACATCAAATAACACTGCTTTTGCTGAGAGTAATTGATCGCAGGGAAGGATTGAACTCAAGCTGTTGTTGTAAGGATTCTGTTGGAAGTTTTTGAGAGCTGCACATGAATCTGTTGAAAAGCTGCAGAAAAATGTTCATGTTCCCTCAAATAGTTGGTATTGAGAAATTGAAGCAATGGAAAGAACTTAGACTTACTTTTCTAAGAAGAAATACAGCCCAAAGAACAACCAGCATAGAACAGTCAGGATCCAACACACAACAATTAATCTGCTAGAGAAAAATCATAAGAAATTGTATATGACAATCAATTCTCTCTTTTAGGAAATGTTCTAGTTTGGCTATGTAAGCGTTGTTTATTTTACTTACATGTACAGTGGTCGCCGTAACCTCAGAGTTCCACAGACTGCAATAGAATGAATTCAAACACAAAATGAGAAATATATTCAACTTGATCATTATGATGAAGCAAGTGCTAAATAATAATAAATTGCCAGCACTTGGAACTTTTCCTGTCCAATTCTGGTTTTACAAGGTTCAAAAGTTGTATCGACCAACTAAATTCCAAGTGTGGGAGGACTAAGGAGTTGAACACATAGGGAGAAATACCTGAAAGAGCAATTAGTGCAGCCAGGTTCAAGGAAATTGTCACCGTGGTTACTATATAACTGCAGCAAGTACCATATGCTATGTTTTAGACAAGCTCAAATGGACATGGATATACATAATTTGCCCGGGAGAGACAAACTTACACTATCTTGAGACCCTTATCGATCAAGTGCCTATTCTTCCGAGCTCGCCTTTGTATATCAGCAGCTTCAGCATCAAGTTTCGCTGATGTGGTGGTAAGGAAGGTAGATGCCTGAGCGGCAGCCCTTTGTTTAGATACTCCTAAATTCTCTTTCATGTCTTTCATTACTCCTGTTGTGTTGTACATGGTTTTCCATGCGTCATTCGCCGTGTCAATGATGATGTCCACCACATTTTTAGCTTGTGAATGGAACTTCGCATTCCCTCCGAGAACTAGCCCAGATGCAGTTCTGCAGATAGTATTTCACTTGTCACAAACTGTTGCAGCATTTATATTTTTTGGATTTTGGAATGCAAATGTGGCGGGACTTACATTGCTAGGATAGTGAAAAATATAGCCAACAGAATAGGCCAGAGGTAACATTGCTTGTGGCAAGGTAATCTTTTCTTCAGCTGTCCATACCTTCTAGTTTTACAGCAGAAAGCAGTTGCTAGCAGAAAGCCTCCATATGCTATGCCACCCAGAAGCCAGATTACCCCAACGACATATCCATAAACTCCTGTAAATATGGTTGACTGCAGAAAATACAACATGTTATTTCTCTGTGATTTTAGCTTTTACGAAAATTTCAGAAATAAGTAAATCATTAGGACCATACTACCATGCTACAAGACTAAAGAAAATCTTCTGGGATTACATCAATAAATGCTAAAATTATGGTGGCAAAACTGATTTTCTACATGGGTTCATGATTTTCTATAATTAATATCTATTTAAAGAGAGAGTGAAAGGGAATTACACTCCAATAATGTTTGTTTTTGACATCATATCCTCCTTTATATTTCTTGAAATTTTCAAGTGGATCCAACCTCACAGTATCATCTGACCGTATCATAGGTTGTGACACATTGTTTACATCACGAACATATATACCTTATAAAACAAGAAACATACCAAGAAATCAATCATTAGCTTAAGGGCTAATTAGTTTTTCCAACTAACGGGCTAGTTTGAATTCTTGGATTAAAGCCCATTTCAAGTTTCAAAACCTTATTCAATGAAATTATCAGGTCTTACCAGGCTTAGAAGAATTTGAAGAGAATGTTTGTGCTGCAATGAGATTTGAGCCTAAAATGACCAAGAAAATTAAGGAAACAACCAAATGTGTCGCATCTGTGGAGCCCATTTTCAACCTGTCAAACAAGTAGGAATTAGTAAGCAAATGCTCATGTAAAATTGCTTTGACCAAAATTAAAGCAGCCATGATTTTCCACCTAACCTTCTGCTAATGCTAATGGTGCTTTTGAACCACACCAAGAATGGACTGACCTTACCCATCAAACAAGTTTTAAACAGAAAAACAAAAACCCATCATACAAATTCTCAATACTTAAACCGGAACCTGATCAACAAGAAATGATTAAGAGAAGGTGGTTTAACTTTAATTTTCGTGGTTAAACTAATAAACCTCTCTAAAGGAAAAGAAAAGATTAGATAAAAAATGGACAATACTTTAGCTTCAAGTGTGAATGAAGGAGAAAGATATCTTCTTCTCCATTAATAGGTGTGCAAAACTTTTACAGAAGCAACTTCTTTGCAAGTTCAAGAACATTTTTTAACCTACTGAACCTGAACAGTACAGGAACCGCACGTAGAGAGCAACAAGATCAACAATTTCTTCTCAAGAATCACAAAAAGTTTCAAGAAAGATTATGCATGCATGCATGTTCTCCAAATTCTGTTATCCATATTGCTCTATTGTACAGAGCTTTCGAGCTCAAATCTCTTCAGAGTAAAAATGACAGAAGAGAAAGAGAGAGCACTAAGGGCATATAGATGCCACCAAAATTTGAGAGGCAAGAAAAGATACACAACAAACAACAAAATATCTGTTCAGATAACTTACCAGAAGTACTAGGAGTTAACCACTCCTTCAAAACCCTCATTCAGCAGCTAAATATCTTCAATTTGTACTTCAATATCTCAACAAAAACCTTCCAAGATTTTCAAGTATTCTCCAAAATCCTCTAACAGAAACTCCTTATAGATGATCAGAAGGTTAAGTATCTATGCAAATCCAGCTCATACCCCAGATGAAGGGAAGAAAGTATATAGTATCCCCTAAGTCAAGAATGTCAACTGAAAAAACTCCTCTAGAATTTCAAATCCCTTAACCAAGTTATCTTAGTAACTTCGAAGGAAATTACAAAAATCTTTGAACAACAACAAATTTTCAACCCACTATTTCATATACTTAAATAAGCTCGCCCGTGTCAAACACTCCCATAAATGAATAGAGAAAGTTTGGTTATTTTTCAACTTAATCCACTTCTCATGAAATTACACCAACTCCATAAAACCTTTTTCTTGTACGTCTTACTTACTCGGTCCTAAACAAAACCAAAAGGTAATGGAGTTGCATGACGATGGACATGCGGCTAAAAATCACTTGTTGTCCTTCTACTTCATGCCATAGTAAAATCAAATCCTTCACTTCTAAATTAAAACAAATCAACCCTTTTTCTTGTAAATAATGGTGATATGAAACTCCTTTTATCAAACTCACTTGCTTATTAAAATTCTAGATGAATGCAACATGTTATGAAATAATTAGATGGGATTCTCAAATATGTTAAGGATATCTCACCAGCCAACAATCATGGATACAAGTAGATCAATGGTATCTCACCAACCAATAATAATGAGTACAATCATATCAAGAAAATCAAATTTCCTTGATTAGCACCATATTAATCAGCACTAAATTTCCTGCTATCATTGACCATGCTGCAATATTGCAATTAGCGCATGATAACCTTGTATACATGTGCGCGCGCGCTATTATTGTGAATAAACATCAATCATAAAACCATCTTTATTCTATTAGATGGTATGAGAAGCTCTAACGAACAATCAAAATACATGGCCTTGTCTGAATCCAGCCAAAGCTCAACCCAAAGCCCTGCTGTTGTTCTTTCCACTTCCAACACACCAAACAATCTAGTTGCTTCATAACTTCACATTAGACTCAATGACACAGATTTTTCTGCCTGACGTGCACAATTTAAGTCACTTTTTATTGGATATGACTTGCTTGGCTATGTTGATGATTCAGATCCAACTCCACCAATGGACACCCCAACCTATCTCTTGTGGTTTAGACAAGATCAATTTCTTCTTCAGTTTCTGAATGTGTTGTCACTCTCATAGACTTATCCAAAACATCTCAAAAGGTTAGCAGAAGCTAAATAATCTTTTTGCTAACCAATCATGATTTCGTGTTATGCACCTGAATGATAAATTGACTCTCTTTTGTGGTTCCTGCTCTGTTTCAGACTATCTTCAATCTACAAAGTCCATCATGGATGAACTTGGTATTAATGACACCCCAGTAACTGAAATCGGAGCTTTAATTCACATCATTAATAGCATTGGAAGTTTATTCAAGGAGTTAGTTACTCCTAATAAAGATGATACCTATGAGTGGCCAGAGTTTCAAACTACTTCCTCGGATTCTCTAATGGTATTGAATAGCACAAGTGTTCCTTTATCAACTTGGCACAATCGTTTGGGACACCCTTCTCTTCATATCTTGCAGCAATTACTTAAAAATCTCTTTATTCCCATTTCTTCAGTTAATCTTAAGTCTTTCTCGTGTGAATCTTGCTTGTGCAATAACAACAGTCATCAACTCCCTTTCGGTACTTCAACACTTACAAGTCAATATCCACTTGATCTAGTTTACAGTGATGTTTGGGGACCGGCCCCATCAATTTCATCGATCATTTTACTAAATATACATGGCTTTATCCAATGAAAAACAAGTCCGATGTCTATACCATATTTCCTAAATTCAAGGCAATTGCTAAACATTTACTTCTCACAGTTTGTAAGACTCCACAGATGGTGGTGGCGGTGAGCATCAAAAACTAAAAACTTTATTTGCGTATTACTCATCTTCTTGTACCTTAACACAATAGTGCTGTCGAACATCGATATCATCACATTGTTGAAATTGGTGCCTTCAATATTCTAGTCTTTTACTTTTCGAACAGCAATATATCTGATTAATTGATTGTCTACACCACTTCTAGATATGAAAAACATCATTTTAAAAAGCTCTATAAATAATTATCTAGCTGCAAAAAAGCTATGCACTTTTGGTTGTTTGTGTTATCCATAACTTCGACCTTACACTTAAAATAAACTTCAAGCTAAATTTCATCTCTGTGTTTTTTTCGGATATTGTAACTCTCAAAGTGCTTATATTTGTTTCGACACTTAAAGTGCTTATGTTACCCATCATTTATAGTGATAATCTTGGTGCCATGAATTTCTGTGCCAATCATGTGTTTCACTCACGAATAAAACACTTAGCGCTTGATTACCATTTTGTTCTTGTTCGTGAGAAGGTTAATCAAGGTCAGCTTCAAGTCAATCATATTTCAACCAAGGATCAACTTGTTTATGCATTAACACAGCCTCTCTCTTAGCAAAGTCTAGGCTTTCTACGGTCCAAGATTGGTGTCTTCGATGGAAGCAGTACCATCTTGTGGGGGCATGTTTTGGATATCTCACTAACCAACAATCATGGATACAATCAGATCAAGGAGACCTCACGAACCATCAATCATGCACATAATCAGATCTCCTTGATTAGCTCCATATTAATCAGCACTAGATTTCCTGATCATTGGCCCTACAACAATATTGTATTGCCATAATCAGTGCATGATAACCTTGTGTACTACTTTTGTGAATAAACATCAATCATAAAACCATCTTTATTCTATTATAAATACATCATATTATGAAATAATTGGATAGGAGTTCTCAAATAGTCAGTGCTTGGAAACAAAAGGGTTGAGTTGATTAAGTATAAAGTAGAGGAATTAGCTTGAAAAGATGTAAAAAGTAAAGGGATCATGTGTGATTTTCAGCCCATGAAATAGGAATTTATTTCCTCCCCAAAAGTCCATCTCGTTGTCTCCTCTCTTATAGTGTAAAAAATAGACCAAAATCTTGCATTCTGGTCAAGGTAAAGACCCCTTTGGGCATTGGGTCGTCGTCTTTTGATTTGTAACTTGTTTCTTTTATTTAAGGTGTTAATGAATCTAACTAAGACTCTATTAAAAGACAAGTAGCACACATGTTGCCTTGCCTTATTAAAACTTGAAGGAGAAAGGAACCCTCTTCTCACCACTTGCTTTGTCGACCAAGGAGAAGTCAACAAGATACAACAAATAAAAGAATCATTTCAACAGTACAAAGGTAAAAAGATACGATTTTATTGTTTTTCGGCTTAAATTGACCGCAAAGAATTCAAGAAGTAAGGGGGGAAATTTGGAGTCATTTTGTTGGTGTGTTTTGGACCCCCCAAATGCACAATAATTGAACATCATAGTTTTAGATTTACTCGGATTAACCGGTTGAAAGATATATAATTCAGATCACAAGTCAAGTCGTGATTAATAACTTTACCTAAGATACTCACCTTCATAAGCAGATACTATCTTCAAGAGTAATAAATGGCCTAGTGGATACAAGATTGTAGAGTATAAGATGGTCCAAATCTATCCCTTTACGCTAGTTATGACATGCACGGTTTCTTAAGGGAAAATACTTCCTAAATATTTTGTATTAGTTGCATCTATGCTAAGTTACGTTACGTTATAGAGGCAGACATAGTCTCTCTCTTTATCGTGGTGCTAACGTTCAGAGTATTAGTGTGTCCGTTTTTTGACGAAGGAAAGTAGGCAAGTGGACTCTTATTTCTTAAGTAACTTCAAGTGTCCTTTTTAAGAGAAAAAAAAGAAGCAATTATGTTACAACTACGTAGAAAACCTACATCAATTTAATAGCTGAAAGTCGATGCATGTCGGATACTTTCCAAAGCTGAAAATGTAATGGTTTTTTTATGCACTAAAAGAAGATGGAATTTAGCTTAATCAAAGCAAAATGGTTGCCGATTCATCCCACTATGAGTCCAAAAAATCAATCTCAGTGAATGATAAAGGAGAGGAGTAGTTCATTAGCTAGCATGTCGGCTGCTGTCCGAGTAGTTTCTGGTCATTTTCTAGAGAGTAGCAATTTTTTAGTGAAAGTCAAATGGATGTTACTTTTCGTTTTTTAAGTTGGTATTACACGGTAGAGAATACATGTATTTTTTCGGTTTAAAAAACAAAGGTCTTTGTTTGTGTTTTCAGAACAGAAGATATTGTGAGATATGTTCTTTTTATCTCTGTTTTTTTTCTAACCAAGCGCTACAGATTAATTATTCAATCCAAACGGTTGTTTTTTGCAAGAATTTCTTGCACAAGTTTGATGAATCCCCAGAGTAGCGACAACCCCCCTGCTAGGGCATGGAGATATGACTTGCCTTTGAGAGACCTGCTACTCAGCCTAATTTGGAGGCTTTGCCAAACAATTTGAGGTTTCTATTTGGCGCAAGAAAATAAGGTTGAGGTTGGTGAGTGCCCAGACGAAAGCAGTATAAAAATAAAAATATGTTTAGTTGAAGAGATTAGAACATAAAATAAATCTAAATTTAAAATAATTTTAAAATGAATTGTTGTCCTTTGAAACAAATATAGAGATATATGTTTCTTTCATCTCCATCTTTTGTATTAATCATAGAAGCATTATACAACCTTTTTATACTATTTTGAACTTTTATCGTATCACCACAACACTAAATACACAAAATTCAACCCTCTCAGACAAGTTTGCAGTTACAATTGAAACAAGGCAATTGACTTGCTTTGTTGGTGAAGGGATAAAATGGAATTGAATTCAACTGAAAATCTGAGACATGACTGAGAACTATTTCAAGGATGAGCTATAATTGCCCATTGTTGCTCCTCTAGGGCTATAACAACTACAGTGATAGCTTGATCCATGAAGCCCAAAAGAAGTTTTAACAAAAAAAAAAAAAAAAGCAGTTCCTTGCGACAGAAGATTATCTAAATTACGCCCACCAAACTCCACAAACTTCCCTGGAGTTTTCATGTCACAAAGAAAGCGCCTTAATATTTACTTAGCACAACACTCTAATCAGAAGATAAAGGCACAAATTTTTCATCAAGACAGCTAATGACATCCAACACTAGTTATTATTATTCTTCATTCCCTGCTTTCTAGGCATAAACTACATCGAAGTAAAAATACGGGGGGGAGGGGGGGGGGTGTTTAAAAAAAACTAAAAGCCATTGCAGTTAATGGCATGCTGAACTAGGAGGGCATTTCACATTGGAAAATGATGGTCAGCTTGGTGGCAGTTATTTTCTACAGGCAGATTGATGCTTGCATTAGAAGGTTTGATCATGCCTTGTGAACAGACTGAAGATGATTATGGCCTAGGAAGGTTTGGAGGCAGAAGGATGGTGTCAGCTAGATCATCGTTCAACTTGACTGGAAGTGGTGGCATCTGCTTCATTAGTTCTGGCACATCATTCATCCTGCAAATAAAACGAAATGAACAGGGATTCTATCTGGGAAAAAAAAACTACATTCATCCTAACTATATCAGTCTTAGACTCTAACCTAACACCTTTAATCATATCTGTAATTGAGATTTCAATTGATTTGATAGAAGACTACAATATTTGGGTCCAAACTTTGGTAGGCAGCAACTGCTCTTGCTTCAGCCTCCACCCACCCCCAACACACCCACTCTCAATTTCTTTCGTTTTTAGGTAGAGGATGATCATGGGTCTTTAGACAGCTTGAAATTTAGATCAAAGGTCATTGGTGTTTAACTACAATATTTGCAAGGTTATGCAGGTCCCTTATTGATTGTGCTTCAAACAATAAATGCTCTTAAAAGTTAGAGCATAATATGATTAACAGAAATTCACACATTTGGCATTGGTGAGCCTGTCCACAAGCCCACTCAAGCGAGGATTGGTCTGCATTTCCCTTTATATGCAAGCCTATAAACAGATGTGTAGTTCAGCGTGTTTGACTATTTATATGTCAATCACATGATGGAAATGCATAAACATACAAAATGATGACTTGCATCTTTTATGAAAAAGAAATCTACAAAGAAAACAAATAGCAAATGAATGCTTTTATGCACACAAGCACAGAAAAAAGAGTGAAGAAATATACAGTATCAAGCCATCATAAAATCAACGTGATAAAAAAATGAAGAACTAAAAACATACTGGTTCATAATTTTGCGGATGTTGTCACGCGTTTGGCAGAGAAGATTGAGGTTCTCCTGTATCTGAAAAGATGACAATAAATGAACGCGTTCAATTTCAGTTGATGGCCACCAAAATGCACAAAGGGAGACTTGCAATAAAAGAGCACTCGTAAAAAATATCACGTGCAAACAGTAAGAGATGTTGTTTGAGGAACACATACACGAGGAAGAGAGGGAGAGAGGAAGAGAGAGAGAGTAAAGGCAAACAATGCATCTAGTCAAACCCATTCAAATCATTTGTTTCATGCATCAAGTTATTGACAGATTATACAAAATATAAAATTGCATTCATCAGATAATCGCACCAGATATAATCATCTAAGTGAAAAGGATGTGTTGGAAGGAGACCCATATCATACTACATAAATACTTTCCTAACTCTAAATTCAGTAAACGAATAATGTCAAATAATGAGATCATGACAGAAGTATTCACCTGAAAACTTGCAAGGTTTGCAGAAATTTGATTTAGAATCTGTGCATTTTGCTTAAGAAGCTCTCCTGTAACTCCACCAATTGCTGCAAGGGGCAAATCATAGCTCTTTAATGTAACAGGACAGTAGCCAAAGGGTTAAAAATGCTACAGTATTAACACAACTAACATAAGATGTCTGGAAACTAAGGCTTTGTTGATAGGAGTTCAAAATTTTATATTTTGAAAGTAAAATAGTGTTAAGGATGTAAAATTTAAGGGGCTGCAGAATGTGTTAAGGATGTTTGGTAGGAGTTCAGAAATTTAAAGGTATTAGGGGATCCCAATGCAAGTCAAATCAAATTTTAAGTTACACATAAATACAAAATACAAAATAATATATATTTTGCGGGCACCAGATGTGTGGTGTAAGGAAAAGGAAAAAATGGGTGTTAAATACATAAAAGAGAGAGAATGAGCCATAAAAAACAAAAGTTTCACGATTTTACGCCCTTTACCTTCATAATAAACACATCATAAGTAGTAAAAATCTCACGATTAATTAGGAAGCCACTGACAACTAAAGCTTAGCCAAAAGCTGGCAAATTGAAGTACCAAGGATAAGCAGAGAAAGTTACAAAAAAGAAAAGGAAAAGGATGCGTTTCCAAAACTGTTTGGAATAAACAGGTTTTGTGAAGTATAGAACCCTCACCATCATATGAGATGCCTTCTTCACTTTCCAGTGGCATCATTGGAGTTGCAAATGGAGAAACACTGGGGTGGGCAGCCATGAAGTTAGAAGTCTTTGCAGAAGGATCACCATGTCTTTCCTGTGAAGAAGAAAGCAGAACATATAACATTAGCATCATTCATTCCAAGAAACCACAATCACTTTTAAAGATTCTCGCTACACGTTGTGTATTGTTATTCACTGTGTGACGCCACAAGTTAATATGTGTCAGAAAAGGTATTGTCTTTGAAACCATAAATGCCAAATTGTTTGGCAATCACCAGTTTCATACATTAGAAATTTAGTTATGCCAATTAAATGAAACTTTAGGCACTCTAAAGCATATTTTCCTTTGAAAAGGTCGAGAGAACATAATCTAAAAGCTTCTGCATGAATTGTGCCAATTCCATGCCCATCCTTATCAGATTTATCATTTACTAGCCTGTATTTCTCACTTGTCTGGTAAATCCTGCAGGTTGACAATGGTACAGGTCCGAATGAGAAACTATCTCGGTGTTCTGGTGAACAAACTATGGCCCACAGCTGGGTTTTTAACACCCTGCTTGTGACACAACTATGGCCTGAGCAGTAAACCTTCAGTTCAAGACACAGGACCGCCCAATTAAGTTAAATTTACACAATATACAAACAATACAGAAGAAATTAATGTGTTTAAACCCCCAGTTAAATGTGTGTGCTAATTCAACAGGATGTACCATAATTTAAAAAAAAAATTAAAGCAACTCCAACAGAAGAGATTCACCACAAAATAAAAGACATCATACCTTTTTATCTCTACTTCTACGTGCTAGATTATCTTCCTTCCTTCGCTTGCTCTGTTCCTTTTTCTGGACAAAGAAATAAATCAGTTTGTAGTTTTGACTCACAGCCAACAGATACATCATATAAAAAATATAATTAGCAACAAAGTAAAGCTACAAAATGAACCACCAAGTGATTTATTTTCCAAGCCGTCTCTTGTAAACCAGATATGCACTGTTCCAAATATAAATCGTTCATAGGTTGATTGATTATTTAACTATAGAATTAGCAAGTTTTGGCAATCTTACGAACAAAAGTCTTGATGCTAACAATTTAACAAAGGCTTCATGTAGCAAGATAATAGACTAAGAGAACTTACATTCATCCATCTGCAACGCAAAGCAACATCTCGGACTGTCTTGTTTGGTAGATTCATAGCTATCTTTGCATAACGTACTACGTTTGTTTCCTCTGCAAAACTGTGGGACATAAGGAAAATCAGGTTTTAGAATAATCAACCGTGAACCAGTACTAGGTTAAAGAAATTGAATTTCATTATCTTTCTTTTTTTCCAGTAAATTACTGACTCTGACTGAAAATTGAAGATTCAACAACTTAATGAAAAATGAAAAAAGAAATTTAGTTCATGATTGCTCAAGAAGAGTTCGTTTCATGGAGCTGTGGTTCCCATGATAATCGTTTTTCTATACAACTTTCTTTCTGTAGCTTACTAGGTAACTAAAAAGAAGTACTAAACAACAGACACTACCTTTTGGGAATAACAGTACGCCAAAAATTTCAAACACTCAGCTAAAAGGATCTCGTAGCTGGAGAACAATGCTTTTCAACTGATAATATTTTTCTAAAATATTGATCCAGGATGGCAATTTTGTCACTTGATCAGATAAAAGATAAAAGTAATAAAGATATTTTTGTGACAAATTGAGGACAGTGACTCTATTTGCAAGTTCTCCTTGGTAAGGCACCAATGATTAAATGAAATAAATTAGTATGGTTTTGGATAATCATTTATGCAGTTATATTGAAAGACAATGCAACCATAAACCAAAATCCAAAGCCAAGTTATTGTATTAGAGACCGCAAAGTGCGGAGCGAGGGAAAAAAAAGGAACTTGGTTAATAATGATTCTGCTTCAGAATATGATATAAACATCATTATGCTGTTTAAGACTGCAAGTTGATTACCTCACAGAGAAAAGATTTCTTATGTGAAACTTAACTCAATAGCTAAAATTCAGTTCGGAACGAATGTAAGAGATTACCTACCAAAACTTAATTGCAAAGTTGAATTGGAGTGCTTTAATTTTGTGAAAAATCTAGACTGCAGAGAGTGGAGTGAGGGAAAAACAAGGAACTTAGTTAATAATGTTCTGCTTCAGAATATGATGTAAACAACATTATGCTGTTTAAGACTGCAACTTGATTACCTCACAGAGAAAAGATTCCTTATCTGAAACTTAACTTGATAGCGAAAGTTTGGTTCACAACGAATGTAAGAGATTACCTTCCGAAAATTCATTGAAAAATTGAGTTGGACTGCTTTAATTTTGTAAAAAATCATATTTCAACAAATTATTTAGCAACAGTCCATGCTAAGACTTTCATTAGAAACTCATTTTAGTCTAGTACTGCAGAATTGTTGGTAATACCAAATAATCCAACAAGAGCAAACCCTACAAACACCAAAAAGAATTCAAATTTCAACTCCAGCTGCAATTCACCAAACAATAATTTATCGAATAATCAAAAGCTCGTCAGCCCCTCGAAATTCCGAAGAAACCAATATACAAACCAAGAAAGATTCTCAAATAACAAAAAAAAATTAAACTGAAGAAACCTTCCAAAAAAAACACCAACAAAATCATCAAAATTGAAAAAAAGAAAAACCCAAAAAGCAAAAAAAACTTACTCTACCAATCCCTCTTCAAGAATTGTCTGTTCTTCAAAAGTCCAGTCAGTTGATATACCAGGATTGTGCTTCAAAGAAGAACCAGAAGAAGGGTCCGAATTACCATTACTTGGATTGTTTCCATTGAATGAAGAAGGAGCTTGATTGCCATCTTGATTATTTGTCCCAGATGGGTTTGCCATTGAAAGACAATCTTTTTCCAAAGTTTATTTTCTAACTGTCTATACAAAAAATAAGAAAAAAAAATTGAATATTTATTAAAAAGAAAAAAAAGATTCAATCTTTCTATGTATATCTATATACAGAGTGTGTTCTTGACTGAAGGGAACTCTATTCAAAATGAAATTCTAGAGAAATTAAGAGAGGAGAGATGGGAGGTGTACGGAATTCAAAGGGGAAGGGTTTTTTTTAATTATTATTTTTTATTTTTGAAGGTTGGGAGGACTGAAGAGGAAAATAAAGGAATTTTTATTAAAAAAGGGGGAAATTGGAGTGTATTTTTAATTTTTTATAGTGTAGGAAGAGAAGGTGGATGTGGAGAATTAGGTGAATGACTAATCTGCCCTTTGTGTCATTATGAATTGTTTGTATTTAATTATGGTAATTTGATTTTATGGTTAATTCCAGTTTTGGGTTTTATGATTTTAGGAAAAATTTTGGGATTTAAGGAAAGGAGTTGGATTAGGTATTTTTAAGGGGTTTCATGATTTTATTATTTTGAGGAGTTATGAGATCAAATTTAATAAAAAAAAAATAAAATTGTGAATTGTTTGGATATTAGTTGATTTATTTGATTTATTTATGTTTTCAATTAATTGACTAGTGATAACGTTAAATGGAAATGTTTTATGTGAAAATGTGTTTAAATGGAAAATTATGTTATGAGAGGTAATATTTAGGCATCTTTGTTAGTCTAATCACACGTAATTCTTCTTGATAAAAAAATTAATAATAACAAAATAATGCATTATTCTTAATTGTTTTAAATTAATAAATAATTTTTTATAATTTTTTTTCCTATCAATCTTGAAGGCTGATTTTAGGCATTTGTACTATTATTTTTTTATGTCAATCAACAAATAGAATTTTATTAGTACTATATTTTTGTAAATAATATAATTTTGCTGTTAAATAGACCAAACAAAGTAATTTTTAAGCAAAAACAATAATATAATACAATTTGCTTGTTTATATCTCTATTTTTATCCTTTCAATCAAATATATATTTATATATATAATTTTTTATTGTCCTGACACATTAACTAAATAAGAAATTATTGATTAACTTATTTAAAATCTGTCCATCATTAGCATATCTTATTAAAATAATAATGACTCTCCTACCAAATTGATTACTCAATCGTTAGCAAGTCTCAGCATAATTAAGTTGTTAATTCAAACATTTTCGAGTCTCAACGTTTTATTTTGAAAATGATAGAACACAATAATTTGAAAGTAAAAAACAACAATTGAGGAGTCAAATTGAAGGATAATAATAATAATATATGATAAATTCATTGACGAGGTCAAAGTTTAGAATTGGTAAGAGACAAGCATTTTTCTCATAATCATTTTTCTTTAATTTAAATAAAAAATAACAATATACATATAACATTTTAGAACAATTATTTTTATTTTTTTATTTGATTATAAAAAGTATTCTCGGGCTAACCCTTGTGGAATTTCTCCTAGTTTTTTTTACAAATCAAATTAGTACAGTCTTTCTTGACATGGGATTTGTGTATGATTTCAAAGAACTTTTTCCATACAAGAGACCTCACATCATTTAACAAGAAAGATTTCAATTCGTAGAGGCTGGAAATCTAGGCTTGTGTCCATTAGGGTCACTTCAGGAAATGAATACAGAGAGTTGCCCAGACAAGATGTACGAGATTGGAAGATTTGACAGGAGACAAATTGGGCTTTAACAATCATCAACACATGGACATGGTGTCTGTTCGTGTCCGGAAGTGTATCTATCTACTCACAAAGTGGTAATAAGCAACCATGGATTCCCTAGTGTGGTCCTTGCACTAGATAGATGCTCACAGAGGAAAGTGATGTCTCTTGTACTTGCTTTAGGTAGGCTGGAGGGGGGAGGTCTTTCCCTTTAACCAAATAGAAGAAAACAAATTTTCTACTAGTTTATCGAGTGCTAGGAATTTGGTATCAAGCAATTTTTTTTTTCTTATAATCTCATGTTCGGATACTATAATTGCTAATATGATGATCATTAAAAATTTATATAGTTATTAACTTTAGAGTCTGTAAAATTAATTGAGATACGTGCAAGCTGATCCGGACACCTACGTTAATAATAATAATAAAAAACTTGTTTATGCTTTTTCATTGTGTATTGAATGATTGGTATGTTATTGTGATGTTTTTTTTTTCTTTCCTTGAAATAATTTAAGACTAAAAATCTGTTATTTGGATTGATTGCCGTTTAATATTTTTATTAAAACCATAAGGATTAAGAAAGAAATAAAAGGAATAAATAATAATTCACTCTTAGATATTTACCTTTTGGTCAGTTCACTTTCAATAGATTGGGCAGGTTGGCACAACGCCAAGAAAAACTTAGAAAATATATGCAATCATTGTCTGATAGGGAAATATAGCTAATATGAATGAAAGAGAGCTCATGCGAGCATTTATGTTTTAGTCATTAATTGCGTCGAAGATTCATTTTCTTTGACATTTTCTTTAAAGTATTTATTAAACTCCATTAGAGAATTAATTTGGGTTGGAAGATTAACCCTTAAAAAAAAATTTTATAAAAAAAATTAAAATAACTTAGTTTTGATTAATTTTCAATTTAAAAAAAAATAATCGAGTTTTGATAGAGCCACGAATCGAGCTTTTTTACCAAGCTAACTCCTTTTTTTTTTTTTTGTTGCAAAACATGGCTTGTACAATGTATCATATCAACCTGCTAAGTTTAATAATTTTGATCTACAATTAAAATACTTGGTTTTTTAACCATTAAAAACAGGTGTTCATGCCGGTCATTTCCTTCTTGAAAGTCTATATTTATTATTAACAAAAGCTAAAAGAGAAATGAAAACAATGTTCATTGAATACAGTATTAGAATGGTTTTGCCCTTTTTATTAAAAAAAAAACCTTAAAATAACTATTGGAGGTATTAAAATCTTTTCACAAGATCCACTAGTTATAACCAAATTTACTAAAGAAAAATAAGTTTATTTCTATTTCAAAAGCATAATGAAAAGACTAAAGTATTATTGAAAGCAAAAAAAAATTAAAATTAGTATTAAAGAGCATCTTTGTATTTTTACAATGCTTTCTCCTTTATTATTAGGTCAGTTGAGGAGCAATTTAATATATCATAAAATATATAAAATAACAAAAAATATAGTAAAATGATCAAAATATCCTTGAAAACAAAAAAAAAAATTAAAACTGGTATGAAGGCGCATTTTTATATTTTCACAATGAGTTTTTTTTTTTATATTATTATCAGGTTAGCTGATGAAAGAATTTGACATTTAACAAAATATAAAAAAGTAACAAAAAAATAAAAACAACAATCAAACAACCAAAATGCCTTTTAAAGCAAATAATAATAATAATAATAATAATAAAACTAATATTAAAGGGCTTTTTCATCTTTTCACAATATTTGTTTTTTCTCATGTCATCGTAGGGAAATTTTAGTCTTTAAATAAATATAAAAAATAAAAAGTTGTTGTAGCGTACCTCCTATCATCTAAGTCCAAAACCCACTTTACTTCGTGTCATTAGAAGTGTAGTTGTGTCCTCTTTCATACAAGGTCATGCCTATAATTATTTTTGTGCATTTTGTTAAATTTATTTTTATTTTCATTGTTTAATAAAAAAATTCATTTGTATTTTTTATTTCAATTTTGATCTTCATTCTTTTGATTTTTTTGGGTCCTTATATTAAATTGATTTTTCTTTCCAATTTCACCCTTCAATTAAAAATAAATTTTATTTTATGTTTTAATTTTGATCATCATTCTTTTAATTGGTATTTTTTTAATTCTTATGTATAATTGAAATTATTATTTAAATTTCATCCTTCAACATTTGATTAATTGAGAATTGAGTTTCATGATTTTTCTAGATAAAGTGTTTTTGGTCTACTAACTCGAGTTATGAATTTGAAAAGTTAACGTGAGTTTACCTTTTTTTTTTAATGGGTTTTGTGATTTTTTTTATTTTTTTTTCTATTGGGTTATCACGATCTCATGACCTAGGTTACAAGTTTGGTGGGATAAATTAAGTTGACTTGACCTTGATTCTTGGATTACAAGTATGTCATGCTAACTCCAATTGACTCAGACTAATTTTTTAGGTAAGTTTTTACCTAATTTAATATTTTTGTATTTAATGAATTAAAAATTGAGTTACATGGTTGTTCTTTTTCAGAATTTGTTTTTTCAGGTTATCATGATTTTTTTATTTAATTTTTTTATTGTCATTATTTACTTTTTTAATAACTAATAAAACTAAAATCAATTTATTTGACACAGTTGAATCTATATCCCAAGTCACATATTTGTCTTGTCTTCCTCCTCCTTTGAAATATACATGCAACACGTGAGCATATTTTTCATGAAAAGAAAAACAATTTGAGCCTTGCGTAAGGCAGGTCCACATGATCTATTATGTTTCTATACAATCACTCAAGATCATAGAAATTGTTATCAAAAATCTCTAAAAGCTATAAGGGAAAGCAAGTTTTAAGACCAAAACCTTTCATTTCAACCAAAGCCAAAAAGGTATTGGCAAAAGGCCAAGTAAGTGATAAAGTATTTAGCTTCTTGACAAAATAAAGCTTGAACATGACCTAGACCTTTCATTTCAAACCTGGCATAGAAATAGCAAATCCATGGTTTTTTAAGCTGAGCCTTGCTCTTGCCTCAGGTCTGCAAACATCTCTTCGGAACCCCATGAGAAGAAAGACCTTAAAAAGACCTCAGATTTCTCTCTGGGACCACGAATATTTCTAGCCTCCCAAGGCAAAAGTCGGATGTTGCTTCTTTAACTAATTTCGTGTTGCATGTTTTAGACTTGACCTTTAATTAAGCAGCCAAGTACAATTCAAGTAACTTTACAGTTGTATCAGCTGCTGCAAATTGCCCATCTTGATTCTTAATTATCACATAGTATAACGTACGTAGAAATCATCAAAGAGAAATCTGAAGCCATTGGCTTTAAAGATGTTGTGTTTTTTAAAATTTTCTGAATTCAAATCTTGAATCCAGCACTTCGAGAGATTTTTTTTCCCTCGAATGCACCATACTGATTAATTAAAGAGTGTATTTTTACGATTGTTTGGAGAAAATCTTTAATCTTGCTTGACAAATAAATTGATTTGAGAATATCATTTTGTATTATCGAATAAAATAATCACTAAAAGAGTATAATAATGGAACCTTTCTGTGCCATGTGAGTTTAGTTAACTTCAAAATTAATCTAACGATTATATGATAATATATATGTTTAGCAAATGCATTTCAAATGATTTTTTCAAAAGGGATTAGATTTGGTTTGAAATTAGCTACAAATCAAAGCAGCAAAACCACCTTGCCTGAGATAATATCGTCTTCTTTTATCCAAATATCTTATTTTTATTTATGCCTTCTAAAGGGTATGATTTGGTTTAGAACCCGGGTTATTAAATTATCGAACAACTTGGATCAATTATTTTTATCTAAAATGATATAAAATATTCCTTGAAGTTGACTACAAAAACTCTTCTAGGTTATAAGTTTCTCAAATTTAATTTAATTAATATCTAAAAAGATTCAAAGTAAAACTAAACTTGGATCAATTATTTAATCACCATGCTAAATCGATAATCCGTCAAGTAGCTCCATAGTCTTTGAGCTAAAGAACCTCCAGCTATCATGGTATATGTAGCCTAAAAAAACAAAACCTATATATCCTAAGCAAGGTAGTTGGAG
>Ga0325405_1002225_pt1 | contig 19857 bp, 17 predicted proteins | sample PopdelMetagenome_21_FD_205663 | JGI IMG/M metagenome (GOLD analysis project Ga0325405, IMG submission 205663) | Populus deltoides microbial communities from Bellville, Georgia, United States - Xylem-Control-R2 | ecosystem: Host-associated > Plants > Phyllosphere > Stem > Wood/Secondary xylem...
GCTAATTTTTAACTCCGACGCAGCTTCAATCATTCCAATTTGACTCGTCAAGGCCCTTTGTAGTTGTTTCGCTCTCGCTCTTGTCATTGGACCATCTGAATCCTCTTGCATATTAGTTTTAGCTTTATAAGATGGATTATAATTCCCATGATGCACATCAACCAAGTGATAACAATGCGAGAGTTTGTAAACCTGAATATTTTAAGAAGTATTCTGATAGACCTTGTTAAGAATGTTTACTAAGATGCGTCTCAAGAGTCACTTTAACAAAAGAACTCCTTTACTTTGCTATCCTAGTAACAACATTTTTGCAAATGGTTTATGAAATAGAAAACAAAGTTAGTTAATTAATTTTTTTTTAATATCAACTACTACCCTTTCCCCTCAACCAAAACGAAACATTGTCCTCAAAGTTCTAAGGTAGAAATATAGAGTATAAAAGACATCACTTGAAACAACGACTACTGACAAACCTGAAACACACTTAAACAAATATAAGAAATAACAAAACACAAATATTATGTTATTAATAAAACCAAAAGACACAAGGTTTCACAAACAAAGGCTCAAATCCAATCTAAGCTTTTTACGGCTTTCCATAGTTGACCAATTTATGCAACTCATGAAGGGATCAAGTATAGGGATGAAAGATTGTAGTTGGTCAATCAATTATTGAGCAGTAGCAGCAGAGATTATGATTTGTCGTGTCGAAGATGTTAGAAATTCCTGTTCCACGACTTGATCAAGAAAAGACAACAAATTATCATAAAAACCATTAACATGTAACAAACCTATAGGTTTATGGTGAATGTGCAGTTTGGGCCAAAAGGAAATATGAAAGATCTCTTCCAATATGCCCAGACCACCTAGTAAAGCAATGAAGGCATTAGCATGGTTAAACATCGCATTCATTTGATCAGATATTGTGGAGACCTGCAGTTCCTCTATAATTGTTTTTCCAATGATATCCCTTTTTGTTAAAGCTTTGGTACGACCCCCAAAACTTGACTACCTTCTAAAAATACAGCTATTGACACACACCCCCCATTAACCTAAGGCTGCCTCCCCCATACACTAAATGAATCTTTCTCGCAGCTAGTACCTGACCAAGATGATTTGCTGATTCTAAAAACTTCTTTTCTTTTCCAGGACTGGATCCACCGAAAACACAAATATTTCTTATGTGATGACTTGAGGAACCCGCCATTTCTACACACTTCTATATATGTTGAATGTATGGGTTGAGTATAAATAAAGGGAAGGAAGATAAGATTTTATAGATGAGAAAATGAAAATGCAATCATACCACCTATATGTAAACCAGTTAGAGTCTCTCTCTCTCTCTCTCTCTCTATTTTATTGATATATTTATTTTGAAAAAGCATGTATATGTACAGGTAGTTGTGATTGTGGCTCACATCTTCCCTTAGTTTTATGTCCAAGAACAGCTTAAACGCCCTCTATGGGTCAGAGATAGGCTTACCATCCAGTTTTCTTAAAAACTGGCAAACAAGGTCTTTTTTAGTAAGATTCCCAAGACTATGTTGAGCATGTTTTTTATGGAATTGTGGCTATAAATCATGAATTGCACATTGCACATCTCCACTAGGGTGCATCTCAAGAGTCAATAGAAGATTATCTAAAGACTCCTTACTCAGGTCATCCTTAATGAATTGTATTTTATCTTCACGGTTTATAGATACCATTTCTAAAGAATGACATTGTGCATTGCAAGTACATCTAACACATCGATGACAGACTTTCAGTCGTTTTGCATGATGTTTCTTTGCAAAAGTGCTTTTACCTGTTCTGGACATGTATGAAATGAAAGAATTAGAGGACTCACCTGATAATCGACCCTTTGCTTCAATTAGCCAGCGAATATCTTCAGGAATTTCATGATTCATTAACAACCTCAATCTTGCACACTTAGCACGGCAAATTTTTGCAATCGCATTTGGAGGCAAAGCGGGAAAATACTTTTTCAATTTTTCAAGAGTGGTGTCCATTTTCAAATGAGAATTGGAGAAGAGATGCAAATAAAGGAGAAAGAGCAAAAAATTGCACAAATATATACACGGATATTAGTTATTATGGGAAACTGAAATAACCGATTTAAGAGTCACAGAGTACCGTTATCCCCCATTTGATCGAGGTGATAGAGACTAGCAAAACAAAATTCATACCAAAAAGAAATACAAAAACAATGTGAAAAAAAAAAGAATTAGTTTTTATATACAGGATCACTCAATTCAATAGAGTCATTTTCAAATGAAAAATTGTCAAAGTAAACTTTCAAACGATGCCCATTTACCTTGAAAACATTGTCATTCTTTAGATTTTCCATATCACAGGCCCTATATGGATACACATGTTTCATAATAAAAGGACCGCTCCATCTTGATCTTAGTTTTCCAGGAAATAAATGGAGTCAAGAATTATGAAGTAAGACTTTTTGACCAACATTGAATGTTTTTCTTAATATTTTCTTGTCATGAAACTCTTTGATTCTTGCTTTATGAATTCTTGAATTTTCATATGCATCATTTCTTATTTCTTCAAGCTCATTTATTTGTAATTTTCGTAGGTGACTAGCATCATCAAGGTTTGAATTAAAAGCTTTAATAGCCCAATAAGCTTTATGTTCAAGTTTCACAAGCAAGTGACAAGGTTTTCCATAGACTAATCTATAAGGTGACATACCTAATGATGTTTTATAAGCAGTTCGATAAGCCCAAAGTGCATCATTAAGTCTTAAAGACCAGTCTTTCCTATTAGGGTTCACTGTTTTCTCCAAGATCTGTTTGATCTCCCTATTAGCAAGTTCTACTTGTCCACTCGTCTGAGGATGATAAGGGGTGGCAACTTTGTGTGTGATTCCATATTTCTTCATTAGAGACTCAAATGACTTGTTGCAGAAATGTATTCCACCATCACTTATCATGGCTCGAGGGATTCCAAATCGACTCAAAATATTTTCTTTCAAAAACTTTATCACTGTTTTGTGATCATTGTTTCAACTTGGAATTGCCTCTATCCATTTTGAAACATAATCTAGTGAGACTAATATGTACCAGAAACCAAATGATGGAGGAAATGGACCCAAGAAATATATACCCCAACAGTCAAAGATCTCAATGAAAAGAATACGATTTAAAGGCATCATGTGATGTTTTGAAATAGATCCCAACTTTTGATAATTTTCACAAGTCTTGTAAAATGCATGTGAGTCCTTAAATATGGTGGGCCAGTAGAATCCACTTTGTAAGATTTTTGCAGTTGTCTTTCTTGATGAAAAATGACCCTCATATGCCTTAGAATGATAAAATTTAATGACACTACTTACCTCATTGTCGGGAATGCATCTTCAAAATATTTGATCAGGAAAATATTTGAATAAATAAGGGTCATCCCAAGAAAAGTTCTTCACTTCGTTCAAGAACTATCTTTTATCTTGGGTACTCTAATAAGCTAAGAAGTGTCCTGAAACAAGAAAATTAACAATATTAGCAAACCAAGGCATTGTAGAGACGGAAAGTAAAGATTCGTCAAGAAAGTAGTTATCGATTGGTGTGATGTCAGATCTCGAATCTGTTGTCAATCTTGATAAATGATCTGCGACAACATTTTTGGTGCCATTTTTTTCTTTGATTGTGATATCAAATTATTAAAGTAACAAAATCCACCGCACCAATCTAGCCTTATAATCTTTCTTAGAATGAAGATATTTCAACGCTGCATGATCACTAAAAACAACAACAGGTGAGCCAACAAGATAAGACTTGAATTTTTTACATGCAAATACTACTGCAAGTAATTCTTTTTCAGTGGTTGTGTAATTCATTTGAGCACTATTTAAAGTTTTACTTGCATAATAGATCACATAAGGTTTCTTATCTTTTCTTTGTCCCAAGACAACATCCACGGCATAATCACTAGCGTCACACATTATTTCAAAAGGCAATGACCAATCAGGAGGTTGAATGACAGGAGTAGAAGTAAGCAAGTTTTTAAGTTTAACAAAGGCTTCTTTACAATGTTCAGTCCATGCAAAAATATTATCATTTGTTAGAAGGTTACTTAAGGGCTTAGATATTACACTAAAATTTTTGATGAACCTTCTATAAAAACCAGCATGTTTTAAGAATGATGTAACATCTTTAATAGATTTTGGTGTTGGCAAGTTAGCAATTAACTCAATTTTAGATTTGTCAACCTCAATTCCTTTCGATGAAATAATGTGACCAAGGACAATGTCGTTTGTTAATAAAAACCAGCATGTTCTAAGAATGATGTAACATCTTTAATAGATTTTGGTGTTGGCAAGTTAGCAATTAACTCAATTTTAGATTTGTCAACCTCAATTCCTTTTGATGAAACAATGTGACCAAGGACAATGTCGTTTGTTACCATAAAGTGATATTTTTCCCAATTCAGCACAAGATTCTTCTCTTCACACTTATTCAAAACCTTTTCTATGTTAGTCAAACAATCATCAAATGAATCGCCAAAAACAGAAAAATCATCCATAAAATTTTCAAGAAAACATTCAACCATATCACTAAATATACCGAGCATGCATCTTTGAAACGTGGCTGGTGCATTACATAATCCAAAAGGCATCCTTCGATATGCAAAAGTACCAAATGGACCTTCTCTTGATCTTCCAATGCAATTTTTATTTGGTTGTAACCTGAATAGCCATCTAGGAAACAATAAAATTCATGACCTACAACTCTTTCTAGGATTTGATCCATGAAAGGTAAAAGGAAATGATCTTTTCTAGTCATTGAATTAAGTTTTCTATGGTCAATGCACATGCGGCAACCAGTAATAGTTCTAGTTGGAATTAACTCGTTTTTCTTATTTGTTATCACAATGACTCAAGACTTCTTGGGTACAACTTGGGTAGGACTTACCCATTTGCTATCAGAAATAAGATAAATGATTCCATTATCTAGAAGATTAATGACTTTATTTTTCACTACTTCTTTCATATTAGGATTAAGCCTTTGTTACATTTCTGTAAAGGGTTTAACATTTTCCTCCAAATAAATCCTGTGTGTGCAAATCAAAGGACTAATTCCTTTTATGTAAGCTATGATCCATCCTAATGTATTTTTGTGCATTTTCAGAGTTTGTAAGAACTTACTTTCTTGATGTGCATTAAGTTTGGAAGAGATTATTACCGGAAAAGTTTTATTTTCTCCTAAAAATGAGTATTTGAGATTGAATGGTAACGACTTCATATCAAGTTTTGGTGGTTGAACACTTGAAGATATGGACTCAATTGATCGTGCTGGCAATTCCTTAATTTTTGATCTCCAACTATTTGCCTTTGATTCTTCCTGAAAATAAACCATTTGCCAATCATCAGATTCATCAATCTCAGTTTCACTAGAAGTGGTTTGAAATTGATCATGAACTAATTTTTCAATAAAGTCCACTTCCTCTAAATCATTATCATCTCTAGGTTGCTTGTAAATGTTGAAAATATTCATCTCCAATGTCATGTTTCCAAATGATAGCTTCATCAGTTCATTCATACAATTAATCAATGCATTAGAAGTTGTAAGAAACGAACGTCCTAAAATAACAGGAAATGAATTACATGCTTCAACAGGTTGTGTGTCCAAGACAATAAAATGCACAGGATAAATGAATTTATTGACTTGTACTAACACATATTTAACTATTCCTTTAGGCACTTTTACAAATCTATCAGCAAGTAAGAGAATTATAGAAGTTGGTTTTAACTCACCTAGATTGAGACTTTGAAAAACTGAATATGGAAGTAAATTCACACTAGCTCCAAGATCAAGTAAAGTTTTTTCAATTTTATGTTCTCTAATAAAGCATGAAATTATAGGACAACTAGGGTCTTTATATTTCAAAGCATTATTGTTGTGAAGAATGACACTTACTTGTTCGGCTAAAAAGGCTTTCTTTTTCACATTTAGTTTTCTCTTCACAGTGCACAGATCTTTCAAAAATTTAGCATAAGAAGTTACATGTTTAATAACATCGAACAAAGGTATATTGATCCTTGTTTAAAAGATTCAAAGATTTCAGAGTTGTGATTGACTTTCCTTTGTTTAGTCATGACATGAGTAAATGGAAGTGCTGGCGGGAAATCAGTCTTTTCTTTGCAATGTTCAGATTCAACCCCTTTCTTACCCTCAGAGATTGACTCATCATCATCTTTCTCACAAGGTTGAGTTGGTTTTTCAATAACCTTACCACTGCGAAGAGTGATGACTGATTTGACTTGATCCATATGTTGGCTTCCAAAACTACTTGCATTTGCATTGTATTGCCTCCTGGAATTTTGCTGTGGTTGAGATGGAAACTTACCTTTCTCTTGAAAACTGAGAGCAAATGTGAACTTTGCAAGATTATCTTTAAAATCCTTCATGCTTTGAGCAAGTTGAGTGTTGATTGTCTCTTGCTTTTCAATGAATGCATGCAATGTTTCCTCAAGATTTCTTTTAGGAGGTGGAGTATAAGGAGGTGCATATCCATGAGAATTTTTAAAATTATGGTGTGCTTGAAATGATGGTTGTGAAGTTTGTGCATTACTCTTCCAACTAAAATTTGGGTGATTTCCCCAACTATGATTATATGTTTGCGAGTATGGGTTATGATTGGGCCTTTGAAAATTGTTTAAAGCATAGGCTTATTCATGGAGGCATTCCCTAAAAGAAGGCATAGTTGGACAATCATTTGTTGAGTGCTCTTCACAGATTTGACAGACAATTTCTTAAACAGATTTTAATTGACCACTCTTTTTCAATTCTAGACCCTCGACTTTTCTAGCTAAAGATGCAAACTTGGCTTGGAGGTCATGATCTTCCTTAAGGTTGTACATTCCTACACTAGATGTATAAGGTTGAGTTTTACTTGGTGCCTCATACGTGCCTGTAGTGTCTCAATTTTAAGCATTTTCAGCTAGCAAGTCTAGGTACTCCATTGCTTCATTAGGGTCTTTATCTTCAAAAGTCTCATTGCACATCAATTCCACCATTTGTCTATCTTTAGGTTTAACCCTTCATAAAAATATGAAACCAATCTCCATGTTTCAAAACCATGATGAGTGCAAGTATTAAGCAAGTCTCGATATTTATCCCAATATTTAGCTTTCCAGCAAAAAATGAATCGGTGCATTTGAACTTCTAGAACTCGAGATATAGGCTGAACACTGAACAATGTTTGTGCTGCAGGACAGATTCTAATTTCTCCGTTGTAGCTAAGATTTGGACTTCCAAATAGCATAATTGAGTCTTGGACTCCCATGAATGCTTTAGGCCTATCTCTTAGCTATCTAGCCATATAAACCAAATTGAAATCCAAGATCTACAGCTCCAGATATGACCCAATGACTGAACATTATTTTAGTTTAGACTGAACCAACATCTCTTTTCTAAGCTTAACCCTCTCTTTGTCTTCTCAATTTCAGTAGTTGAACTCATCAATCAATCCTTTGATTTACGTGATAGGTCTGCATTTAAAATGAGCATTTACCATAAATTAAAGTTATCTTATATTATCAGACTTGTTATTATAAAACATGCTTAAGTTATGGAATTTAATGATACTTTAAGTGCAATATGATGATATAAAGCCTTAGTGAGAATGCACTTTTAAGTACTAATCACCGATCCTTTCTCACAGTTAACCTTGCCAGGGTGGCTTTATTTTTGCGACTAAGGGCATCTGCTACCACATTTGCTTTCCCCGGGTTGTATCCTATGGTGTAGTCATAATCCTTAATGAGCTCTATTCATCTTCTTTGTCGCATGTTCAACTCCATTGGCGACATCAGATACTTCAGGCTCTTATGATTAGTAAAAATTTAGGTTCAAGACCTATACAAATAGTGTCTGCATATCCTCAAGGCAAATACTACAACAACCAACTCCAAGTCGTGCACCGGGTAGTTCACTTCATGAGTCTGTAACTGCCTTGATACATAGGCGAACACCTTCCCATGTTTCATCAAAACACACCCCAATCCCTTCCCCGAGGCATCACTATAGACCACAAAACCCTCGGTCCCTAAGGGAAGGGTTAACACTAGAGCAGTGGTGAGCCTTCTCTTCAATTCTTGGAAGCTTTTCTCACATTCTTCCAACCACACCAATTTCTTATTCTTCCTAGTTAGCTGGGCAAAGGGGTTGCAATCAGGGAAAATCCTTCAATAAATCTCAGATAGTATCCTGCGAGTCCTATAAAGCTACGTATTTCGGTGACTAAAGTCGGTCTTTCCCATTTGAAGACTGCTTCGACTTTCTAGGGGTCTATGAAAACACATTCGGCTGAAATGATGTGTCCTAGAAATGTCACTCTCTTCAGCCAAAATTCACATTTACTTAGTTTTGCATATAATTGGTGATCTCTCAAGGTTTGTAAGGTCTGTCTCAAGTGTTCTTCATGCTCCTCGAAAGAATTCGAGTACACTAGTATATCATCAATGAATATCACCACAAACTTATCAAGGTATGGTTGGAAAACCCAATTCAGCAAGTCTATGAAGAGGGCTGGGGCATTTATCAACCCGAACAGTAGCATCAAAAACTCATAGTGTCCATGATGGGTTCTAAATGTGGTCTTTACTACATCCGCTTCTTTAATCTTCATCTGATAGTACCCTAATCTCAGATCTATCTTCGAAAATGCCCTCGCTCCCTTTAATTGATCAAAAAAATCGTCTATCTGAGATAACAAATACTTGTTTTTCATTGTTAATTTGTTCAACTATCGATAGTCAATACAAAGTCTATGGGTTACATCTTTCTTTCTTACAAATAGAACCGACACTTCCTAAGGAGAATTACTAGGCCGTATAAACCCTTTTGTCTAACAATTCCTGTAGTTGAGTCTTTAACTCGTTCAGTTCTGCCAAAGCCATCCGGTACGGTTGTTGGGCTATGGATGAGACTCCATAAAAAGTGTCTATAAACACATCTAGGAATTCCTTCACCACAGGAATATCCTTCATTCGTGGACCTTCATCATCAAAGTTTAAGATGATGCGAGGTATCCCATACATCCCTTTCTTAGAAGTCTTTGGGCTGTTACAACCGATATTAAAGCGATTGGTTTGAGAATTCTCTCTCCCTAAAAAATCATCCTCTCACCCTTAGGTGTTTGTAATGTAACAGTTTTAACATAATAATCTATTAAAACCTTGTATTTACTCAACCAATTCATGCCTAGGATTATGTCAAAATCATGCAACTCTAAGGGAATCAAGTCTACTTCTGTTTCATACCTAGATAGACTAACCCCTACATCCACATACACAATATTTGTTTCAACAATGTTTCCCATTGTAGTTCCAATTACGAACCCCTTCTCTACTATTTCTACTCCCTTTCTTAATTTAGTGACAATTCTCCTAGCAATAAATGAGTGAGTGGCACCCGGATCAAACAACACATGCACATTAAAATTATTCATTAGTGGTGTACCTGCCACCACATCCAATGCAGCCCTGACCTCCTCTTGTGTCAGGTGGAAGACCCTCCCCGAAGTCCAATCATTTTGTGCCCTCGGTCTCCCTCGACTGGAATTTGATCTTGATTGAGAAGATCTCATTGGCCTATTCACGGTGACTGACTGTTGGTGGCTCTGACTCGGCTGCCTATAGCTCTGTACCTGTCTAGTGTTCCTTTTGCGGCAGTCCCTCTTGTAATAACCATGAAATGACATCCTTGACCTAGATATTGGCAGTTCCTCTACCTATAACCTTCTCCTCTACACACAAAGCATTGCTCGGGGGAAACTGAGCAGTCCTCAAGGTGTTTTTGTTCACATTTTACACAAAAATGATAGTCAACACCTTTGCGGTCATCAGTCCTAGTTGCAGAGTTTGCCCTTTAGTGCGACAGCCCAACCATCACCACTCTCCCACCTGACTGTTGGTAGGGTGGTAACATCAAAGTCCCATTTTTCCTGTACTGCTCAAACACTCCACTTTTACTTCCTTCTCTTCTTTTCATGGCAGAACTTTTACTTCCTTCTCTTCTTCTTCTCAGTAATATTTTACTTCCTTCTCTTCTTCTCATGGCAGAACTTTTTTTTTCTATTAGGGACTTTATTTTATTTTGTTAGCTACAGTCCAAGATTTGTTTGGGCTTAATTAATACTTTGTTTTCAGTTAGGATCCAAGGCTTGTTTGGATCAAGTTATGGGCTTTTTAGATTAGGGATTTAGGTCAGTTTTGAGTGGACCTCATATAAGACCACAAAGGGGGTCCATTAGGGTTAATTTTTCAAGAACTGTTTAAACTCATGTAACCAAAATTTCGGCAGCCTTTGATGAATATTACTTCTAAATTTTTCAGTTTTAACATGTGAGAGTGATAATTGCATTCTTCAGTTGTTGAACGAACTGAATCTGACTTATCGAAGATTAACTGGCTTCGTGGCATCATTCTACTCATTCCAATTGTGTTGGTGCCTTGAGGCAGGTTTTTATTGTGTCACACTCCTATCAGACTTATTTTGGCTTTCTGGATCATATCTCAATCTTGATTATGGATTGCATGACCATATGATCACAAGGTTCGCATCACAATACATACAAAATTGATCTTTTAGGTGAGTATGGTGTTACTTTTAATGTTGCTGATTTTACTTTGTTTGACACATGTTATGATTCGAGACTGAATCCTTCCGAGGAGAGAGGGGTTGATGTGGATATGCCCACAAACACCAGTAAGGACCCATTACATATTCCAAATGGGTTCATGACTCAATCTAAGATAAAGACATTGAAAGAGGCATTGAATGCATTGGTTATGAGGTTTCAACTAAGTCAGATTTGAAGGGTCCATTGAAGTATCAAAAGGAGGCTTTAATACATCTTATTCATATCCAAGAGGGGCAAAATCCAACCTTGTTTGGGCCATGAGGTTTCAGTAACAAGGCTGACAATTTTCTAAATTTTCAGTCAGCCCTGTGTTTATGATGTTTTTATGTGTTTTATGGATTCTTAATTAGTTTTGAACTTCTTATTATGTATGAGAAAATTTATTATTTCTTTTAAGTATTAGAATTTATTATTTTATTTATTTTCTTGTTTGGAGGGGAGAAAACACAATAAAGAAAACAAAAAAATCCTACTACAACTTGGAAACAATATGAGCAACTATTTTTTTCTTTAGTTTCTAAGATTAATGGGTTGTATGAAGGCTATAAATAAGCCTTGAATCAGTTCTATAATATTTTCTTTCCTTATCTTCTTCTCACAGCAGAACATGGATTTAATATTATGAGCTTTATTTTATTTTGTTAGCTACAGCCCAAGTCTTGTTTAGGCTTAATTAATACTTTGTTTTTAGTTAGGATCCAAAGCTTGTTTGAATCAGGTTATGAGTGTTTTAGTTTAAGGTTTTTAGGTTAGTTTTGTAAGTGGGCCAAATCAGTCCACTAGGGTAGATTCATTAGGGTTAATTTTTTAAGAGCTATTTCAACTCATGTAACCTAAATTTTGGCAGCCATTGATGAATAACACTTTGAATTTTTTAATTTTAACGTATGAGAGTGATTCTTACATTCTTCATTTGAATGAACTGAATTTGACTTATCAAAGACTAACTAGCTTTGTGGTATCATTCGACTTCATTTCAATAGTGTTGGTCTCTTGGGGCAGGTTTCATTATGTCACACTCCTATCAGACCTATTTTAGCTTTCCAGGATCAGATCTCAATCTTGATTATAGATTGCATGATCACGTGATCATGAGGTTTGCATCAGACTTTTTATTAGCTATTCTTTGTATGTTTGGTTTTCCTTCCAATATGGTTAATTAGATAGTTGAATGTATCTCCACTATTACATTATCAGTCTCTATCAATGGAGAGCTTCATGGTTTTTTTTGCTGGTGGTAGAGGATTAAAGCAAGGAGAACCGTTGTCGCCTTACCTGTTTGTTCTTACTATGGAAGTTTTCTCATGTCTAATAGGTAGGATGGTTAGAGATAATGACTTTAGATTTCACTAGCGTTGTGAAAGGAAGCATCTTACTCGCGTTTTGCTAATGATTTGATGATTTTTTATCGAGTTAAGCTAAGTACGGTTTCCTTAATTAAGCATAGCCTTGATCAATTTTGATTTCTATCGGGTTTTTTTTCCTAACTATGACAAGAGTAATACGTTTCCGTATGGTGTTGAGCATAATACTAAAACACAACTTCTTGATGTTCTCGGTTACAAGAAGGGAAGTTGTTAGTCAGGTACCTTGGTGTTCCTCTTATTACTATAAAAGTTACATCTCATGATTGTTTAATCCTTGTGGACCATATTATGGCTAAGGCTAAGAGTTGGATGAATTGCACTCTTTCATATGTGGGTAGATGTTGCAATGTCGCGGTCGCACAAATTAATTACCCTAGCTTCAAACACAACACACAAGATAGTATAGAGCAAGCAAGGGGTTGATCCCACGAGAAAGTTTCGAGTAAGATTTTTATGTTGTACGTTATGTAATTGGGGGGTTTGGTTTGTGATTATCTAAACTATAGCAGCAATTAAACTAGCAAACAAAATCAATTAAAACCAAAACTTATCAAGAAAACAAACCTTGGTCGCAAGCACACATCCACCAACGAAAATTAGAACCGATCCTTGAAACGAAAATTGCAGTTTTTGTTCTGAAAGTTTATCTTTTCTTAACGTTGATTAATTAACGGGTCCGCCGTATAACTAATCCTAACCAACAAACAATCAAAGTGTCCGCACTAATGATTCAATTTAATGGTAGCTTTAAGAACTAGATAATTTCATCAAGATTAACATACAAGCTGTCCGCAGCTTGTGTCACTTTGTTCAAATGTTCTCCCTAAGTTCAATAACGTAGTTCTGCCACAATTATCAAGCTTAGTTGCTTCACAAGTTCATATATCACAACTCCGGTTTTGATATTAAACTTAGCAATAGATTGTTCACAACAATAACTTAGAGTCCGCTCTAGCAATCATCAACAACAATCATAGGAAATATGCATAGGAAAACAATCATACTCATTCATAACATAAACTGAAAATAAAAGGAAGAATAAATCTCATGGTTCTTGAAATCCGAAGGTTTGTTGTGTCCTTGCAACCAAGAAAAGAACTTAGCCTTACATAACTATTGAACTACTACTTCTAAAGAATGAAAAGAGCATGATTTTTGGGTTTGTAGAGGAGATAATTTGTGTTTATTCTGTGCCGGCTGCTGCTTCCTTCTGCTCTCCCTCTTTTCTGCTTGCTGCTGCCTCCTTCTCTCTTTCTTTTTATATGCTAAGAAACCCTAGTCTTTATTTTACAAAATAGTCCTTCCTTGAGTTGGCAGTTTACATTTAAGTACTTCAATAACTATTTTTCCTAAAAGGAGAAATAGTCTTGCATGAAATCTTCAAGCTCTGACTTAGAGGAGCTAAATTGCTGATATAAAAACTTGGATGTCGGTTTAGATGCTTCGGAATGTAGTGTGGACTTATTTCTTTACGAAACCTGTTTGCTGGCAGAATTTAGTTGTCATCTTTGAAAAATCATATCTCCCTCATATGACATCGATTTTGGCTGAAATTTGGAGCGTTGGTAGGTATTTAAGTCAAGAATCCAATAAAATTGATTTTGCTCAATTGGACTTCTTTAGCTCTAGATATTAAATTTTGAATGGCCAAAGGTCAACACTGGCAGAATGCGAGATTTGACTTTGCAGGATGTGATTTCCATGATCTTTCTCTTTTTATTTTTCTTGCATTACATTTTCAGAAAGGTATGGATATTAGCTTTTTAGTGCCACTGGAATCACTTCATTTCAATCTCTAGAACTCACGCTCTGCACAAAACATCGACTGAACGTCAAATCTGCCAATTACCTCCAATTTACTCCTTTTTGCATCTTTCATCCAAAAGTGCCTTCAAAACATAAAACAAAGAATATCAATGCATTTTATATGTAAAACACAGGCAAAACACTAGTTAAATGTGGGTGAAACTATCAAATAATATGGTTGCATCAAGGCGATTCTCTTGTCTGGTCCTTGGTGTGGCCCGACCAGACTCTGGAGGTGTCGAGTACCAATTTTAGTGGGACGCCAAGGAAAATAGCCTCCGCAAGCTCTTGAGCCGGTATTCATTTGTGTGGCCCGACCAGAGGATGGCAGTGTCGAGTAGCAATAGTAGTGCGACGCCAAGGAAAATAGCCCTCGGAAACTCCTGTAAAAATTTGAACACAATCCAACGGTCTAATCAACAGTTGCGTACCCTTAAGTCGGTACTCTTGTGTTTCTTGGTATGGCCTGACTAGACGTTGGCGGTGTCGAGTAATAACAGTAGTGTGACGCCTAGGAAAACAGCCTCAAGAAACTTCTGTAAATATTTAAGGACGATCCAATGGTCGGTTCAAGAGTTACGAACCTCTTGAGCCAGTGCCCATGTCTGGCCCGATGAGACCCACCGGCGTCTCAAAGCGATTTCATTGCGATGCTAAGGAACAAGCCTCTTAAAACTCCATTAAAACTTTAAGCACGATCCAATGGTTGGATGAAGAGTTACGAACCTCTTAAGCCGGTACGCTTGTCTGGTCCTTGGTGTGGCCCGACCAGAATTTGGGTGTCAAGTACCAATTTTAGTGCGACGCCAATGAAAAAAGCCTCTATAAACTCCAGTAACAATTTGAGCACATTCCAACGATCGGATCAAGAGTTATGAACCTCTTGAGCCGGTACTCTGGTATGGCCAGACCAGACACCACCGGGGTATAATAACTTTCATTACGACGCCAAGCAAAAAAGCCTATTAAAACTTCTGTAAAGATTTGAGGACAATCCAACGGTAGGATCAAGAGTTACGAACCTCTAGAGCTGGTACTCTTGTCTGGTACTTGGTGTGGCCCGACCAGACACCGGCGGTTTCGAGTATCAATAGTAGTGCGATGCCAAAGAAAACAGCCTCCGGAAACACTAGTAAAAATTTGAAAACGATGCAATGGTCAGATCTAGAGTTATAAACCTCTTGAGGCTGTACTCTGGTATGGCCCGACTAGACACCACCGGGGTCTAATAGCTTTCATTGCGACGCCAAGCAAAAAAGCCTATTGAAACTCCTGTAAAAATTTGAGGACGATCCAATGGTTGGATCAAGAGTTACGAACCTCTAGAGCCAATACTCTTGTCTCGTCCATGGTGTGGCCCGACCAGAGGTGGCGGTTTCGAGTATCAATAGTTATGCAACGCCAAAAAAAATAGCCTCCGGAAACACCTTTAGAAATTTGAGCACGATGCAACGGTCGGATCTAGAGTTATGAACCTCTTGAATCGGTACTCGGTATGGCCCGACCAGACACCACAAAGGTCTAATGCTGATTTCATTGCGAAGCCTAACGAACAAGCCTCTTGAAAATCCTATAAAAATTTAAGGACAATCCAACGGTTGGATCAACAGTTACAAACCTCTTGAGCCGGTACTTTTGTCTGGTCCAACGAGACAGCACCGGTGTCTCATGGCGATTTCTTTGCAACGCCAAGGAAACAAGCCTCTTGAAACTCCTGTAAAAATTTCAAGAGGCTTGTTTCCAACGGTCGAATCAGGAGTTAAGAACCTCTTGAGCCGGTACTCTTATCGGGTTCCTAGGGTGGCTCGACCAGACGCTGACGATGTCGAGTAGCAATAGTAGTGTGATGCCAAGGAAAATAGCCTCCGGAAACTCTTGTAATAATTTGAGCATGATCCAACGATCGGATCAAGAGTTAGGAACCTCTTGAGCCGGTACTCTCGTATGGCCCGACCAGACACCACCGGGGTCTAATGACGATTTCTTTGCGACGCCAAGCAAACAACCCTCTTGAAACTCCTATAAAAATTTAAGGATGATTCAATGGTCGGATCAAGAGTTATTGGTCGGATCAAGAGTTATGAATCTCTTAAGCAGTACTTTTATGTTGTCCTTGGTGTGGCTCGACCAGACGCTGGCGGTTTCGAGTATCAATAATAGTGCAACACCAAGGAAAACAGCCTCCAGAAACTCTTCTAAAAATTCGAGTACGATCCAATGATCAGATCAAGAGTTATGAACCTCTTGAGCCGGTACTCTGGTATGGCCCGACCAGACACCACCGGGATCTAATGGCAATTTCATTGCGACGCCAAGCAAAAAAGCCTATTGAAACTCGTGTAAAAATTAGAGGACGATCCAACGGTCGGATCAAGAGTTATGAACCTCTAGAGCCGGTACTCTTGTCTGGTCCTTGGTGTGGCCCGACCAGACACTAGCGGTGTCGAGTAGCAATAGTAGTGCTACGCCAAGGAAAACAGCCTCTGGAAACACCTGTAAAAATTTGAGCACGATCCAATGGTCGGATCAAGAGTTATGAATCTCTTGAGTCGGTACTCTGGTTTAGACCGACCAGACACCACCGGGGTCTAATAGCGAGTTCATTACGAAGCCTAGCAAACAAGCCTCTTGAAACTCCTGTAAAAATTAAGCACGATTCAATTGTCGGATCAAGAGTTACATACCTTTTGAGATAGTACTCTTGTGTGGTTCTTGGAGTGTCCCGACCAGACCTTGGCGGTGTCGAATGGCAATAGTAGTGCGACGCCAAGGAAATGGCCTCCGTAAACTCCTGTAACAATTTGAAAACGATCCAACGATCAGATCAAGACTTATGAACCTCTTAAGCCTATACTCTGGTATGGCCCGACCAGACACCACCGGGGTCTATTGACGATTTCATTGCGACGCCAAGCAAACAAGCCTCTTGAAACTCATGTAAAATTTAAGGACAATCCAACGGTCCGATCACAAGTTACGAACCTCTTGAGCCAATACTCTTGTCTAGTCCTTGGTGTGTCCCGACCAAACGCTGGGGGTGTCGAGTAGCAATTTTAGTTGGACCCCAATGAAAACGGCCTCTAGAAACTCTTGTAAAAATTTAAGAGTTACGCACCTCTAGAACCGGTACTCTTATCTGGCCCGACGAGAAACCACAAGCGTATGATGGCGATTTCATTGCAGGAAACAAAACTCTTGAACCTCTTAAGCCATTACTCTTGTCTAGTTCTTGGAAGGGCTTGACCAGACGCTAGCGGTATCGTGTAGCAATATTAGAGCGACGCTAAGAAAAACAGCCTTTAGAAACTCACGTAAAAATTTAAGCACGATCCGACGGTCGGATCAAGAGTTATGAACCTATTGAGCCGGTACTCTAGTGTGGCCTGACGAGACACCACCGGGGTCTAATGGCGATTTCATTGCGACGCCAAGCAAACAAGCCTCTTAGAACTCCTATAAATATTTGAGGACGATCCAACGGTCGTATCAAGAGTTACAAACCTCTTGAGCCCGTACTCTTGTCTGGTCCTTGGTGTGGCCCGACCAGAGGTTGGTGATGTTGAGTAGCAATAGTAGTTTGACGCCAAGGAAAACAGCCTCCGGAAACTCTTGTAAAAATTTGAGCACAATCCAACAGTCGGACAAAGAGTTACGAACATCTTGAGCCGATACTCTTGTCTGGCCTGACGAGAGACCACTAACATCTCATGGCGATTTCATTGCGACGCCAAGGAATCAAGCCTCTTGCAACTCCTGTAAAAATTAAAGCACAATAGAACATTCAAATCAAGAGTTAGAACCTCTTGAGCTGGTACTCTTGTCTGGTCCTTGGTGTGGCCTGACCAGACACTGGTGGAGTCAAATAGTAATAGTAGTGCGACGTCAAGGAAAACAGCCTCCGGAAGCTCCTGTAAAAATTTGAGCACGATCCAACGGTCAGATAAAGAGTTACGAACATCTTGAACCGGTACTCTTGTCTGGCCCGACGAGAGACCACTGGCGTCTCTTGGCTATTTCATTGCGACACCAAGAAAACAAGCCTCTTGAAACTCCTGTAAAAATTTGAGCACGATCCAATAGTCGTGTCAAGAGTTATGTACCTCTTGAGCCGGTACTATTCTATCGTCCTTGGTCTTGCCCGACCAGACACCGTGGGTATCGAGTAGCAATTTTAATGTGATGCCAAGTATAATAGCCTCCAAAAACTCATGTAAAAATTTGAGCACGATCAAACACTTGGATCAAGAGGTACGCACCTCTTGAGCCCGTACTCTAGTATGGCCCGACTAGACACCACCGGGGTCTAATGGCGATTTCAGTGCTACGCCAAGCAAACAAGCCTCTTGGAACTCCTGTAAAAATTTGAGGAGGATCCAAAGGTCGTATCAAGAATTACGAACCTCTTGAGCCCGTACTCTTGTCTAGTCCTTGGTGTGGCCCTACCAATGGCTAGCGGTGTCGAGTGGCAATAGTAGTGCGACACCAAGGAAACAAGCCTCTTGAAACTCCTATAAAAATTTGAGCACGATCAACGGTCGGATCAAGAGTTACGTACCTCTTTTGCAGATACTCTTGTGTGGTCCTTGGTCTTGCCCGACCAGACAATGTGGGTGTCGAGTAGCAATTTTAGTGCGACGCTAAGGAAAATATTCTCTAGAAACTCATGTAAAAATTTAAGCACGATCCAATGGTCGGATCAAGAGTTATGAACCTCTTGAGCCGGTACTCTTTGCCGGCCCGACCAGACACCAACTGGTCTAATGGCGATTTCATTGCGACGCCAAGGAAACAAGCCTATTGGAACTCCTGTAAAAATTTGAGGACGATCCAACGATCGGATCAAGAGTTACGAACCTCTTGAGCCAATGGTCAGATCAATGGACGAATCAAGAGTTACAAACCTCTTGAGCCGGTGCTCTGTCAGGTTCTTGGAGTGGCCTGACCACACGCTGGTGGTGTCGAATAGCAATAGTAGTGCGACGCCAAGGAAAACAGCCTTCGGAAACTCTTGAAAAATTTTAGCACGATCCAACGGTCGGATCAAGAGTTACGAACCTCTTAAGCCGGTACTCTTGTCTCGCCCTTGGTGTGGCCCGACCAGACTCTGGGGTGTCAAGTATCAATTTTAGTGCGACGCCAAGGAAAATAGCCTCCGCAAACTTCTGTAACAATTTGAGCACGATCCAACGATCGGATCAAGAGTTAAGAACCTCTTGAGCCGGTACTCTGGTATGGCCGGACCAGACACCACCGTGGTTTAACGGTGATTTCATTGCGACGCCAAGCAAACAAGCCTCTTGGAACTCCTGTAAAAATTTAAGGACGATCCAATGGTTAGATCAGGAGTTACGAACCTCTTGAGCCAATGGTCAGATCAAGAGTTATGAACCTCTAGGGGTGTCGAGTACCAATTTTAGTCCGACACCAAAAAAATAGCCTCCGTAAACTCCTGTAATAATTTTAGCACGATCCAAAGATCGGATCAAGAGTTATGAACCTCTCGAGCCGCTACTTTGGTATGGCATGACCAGACACCACTGGGGTCTAATGGCGATTTCATTGCGACGCCAAGTAAAAAGCCTCATGGAACTTCTGTAAATATTTGAGGACAATCCAACGGTCGAATCAAGAGTTACGAACCTCTGGAGCCCTTTCTCTTGTCTGGTCCTTGGTGTGGCCCGACCAGATGCTGGTGGTGCCGAGTAGCAATTTCAGTTGGATGCCAATGAAAACAGCCTCCGGAAACTCTTGTAAAATTTTGAGCACGATCCAACAGTCGGATCAAGAGTTAGGGACCATTTGAGCCGGTCCTCTAGTATGGCCGACGACACAGCACAGGTATCTCATGGCGATTTCATTGCGATGCCAAGGAAACAAGCCTCTTGAAACTCCTTTAAAAATTTGAGCACGATCCAACGGTCGGATAGAGAGTTACGAACCTTTTGAGCCGGTACTCTTGTCTGGCCTGACAAGAGACCACCGACGTCTCTTAGCGATTTCATTGCGACACCAAGGAAACAAGCCTCTTGAA
>Ga0325405_1002227_pt1 | contig 19850 bp, 10 predicted proteins | sample PopdelMetagenome_21_FD_205663 | JGI IMG/M metagenome (GOLD analysis project Ga0325405, IMG submission 205663) | Populus deltoides microbial communities from Bellville, Georgia, United States - Xylem-Control-R2 | ecosystem: Host-associated > Plants > Phyllosphere > Stem > Wood/Secondary xylem...
GCCAATACTACACCAATGATTATGCAAATTCATATCATATTTATTTGTGCCTAACCAAACTTGGCTCTTACATGACTTATTGGGTAGATATGCATTGGGGATCACTTGGACCTGGCTTATACTCATCATGGTGGCTTATACATAAGGATGAACACCAAGTTAACCTAAAAGGTTAGATTAATGAAATTTAGGTTCATCTTATATTGTGAAGCTCAACATAATTGGTTATTCTTTGCGCATAAATAATTATAAAAATCAAGAGGATCAATATGATCAAAAAGTAAAATGATAAAGAGAGTCAATATATTGAGTCTCACAGTTAATAATAACAACTAATAAAAATTATTTCTTAATTTAAATTTCACTTAACTAGAATTTAAATACTATCATTTGTTTATGATTACCAAGAATAGGAATTAAGGTTTATTTGATAGCAATCATAATGTTAATTTCTTAAAAAGGTATTAAGCATACTAACAAAACAAATAAAAAAGAATTATATCCAAACAACAATAAAAATAAAACTCATAGAAATCTCTACACAATCAATAATAAAATAAGCAAATAAAATTTTAATGGAGCCTAATATTGTTATATTAATGTTAAAGGAATGAAAAGACGCACCACTATCAAAATTCAGGGTTTTTAGTAGAGGTAAAAAAGTTTAGCTAGGTCCTGAAGATGTGCCAGAATCTGAGAAGCCTGATGGAAGAGTCATATTAGAAGAGCTTAAGCCTGAGGGTGGTGGAAAACAATCATGTTGATTAGGAGCACTTGGGATTTAAGGATCAAGAATCATAATCACTTTTAGCTAGGAGAATCAGCAACATTGTAGCTACATCAAAATAGACTCCATAAAGAGCCACCAAAGCGAATTGAATTGAGCGAGATCAACTTTTTTTTTAGTTGTGGTGATGATTAAAACCAAATAGAGAAAAAATCAAAGCGAAAGAAAATAATTTAAGCAGTTAAGAAAATATACGATAAGAAGTCATAAATAAACCCTTTATAAAAATGAGTTTTTTCTTCCTAAATCAGGAAAGAGAGAATTCTTAGTTAGAGTATTCTTATTTAGTACTTTCATGTTTAATGTAAGATATCTTAGCATAAGAGAAATCAAGGTTTTTTTTTTTTATAATGGAAATAATATTTTTTTGTATCAATACACTAAAGATACTAACTTAGTAAAAAAAACTAAGTTATGATAGGCCTTTTCATAATGTTTGATGGGCCTTGAGGATTTTTTTTTATGTTGCAATGAGTTATGATTTACGTATTCTTGTAAAATAAATCTCCTTTATAGAATAAAAAACCCTTTAATATTTAAGTTAGTAAAGTACATAGAGAAATATAAGGTATAAAAATACAAAAGAGTATTTTATTTAGATGATTATATCTATAGCCATGTGTTGTGATTTGTTGTGTTTTTTTTTTATATATATACTTTGTGATCCTTAGGTGTAGATTCTTGTGTATTTATATACACATAGGGATCACATGTATTTACATTATAAGTACTAGAGTAGTAGACATTCTGCCTATTCTACCCATAAAAATAATCATAAAAAATAATTGCATTATCATGAACAATCGTGTAACTATTCTGTAAAATAATTTGTTCACGGAGGAACTAATCCTATTAACTTGTAAAACAAGACATCCAAATAGGCATCATATTGATAACGTGTAAGTGCCATCTTGCCATCTTATGAGGAAATTGTGTTATAGAGGTGATCCTTGAGAGAGTTTACTTCAATTTCTCTCGTTAGTAGTCTATGCAGTTCCTCCAGAAACACATTTTGAAATTCCCTCACAATAAAAATGATAGTCAACTCTACGCTACCCTTTCTCAACTCTTTCACAAGAGCTAAATAAATTGGACATCTATTCCTGATCAATTTCTTGGTTGTCACGATTGAGATTACAAAACTAGGTATTATTTTTCTCTCCCTTCTAAACACTACCCTCTTCTTATCTACTTCTTAGATGCTCAATGTTCACTTAACTAGTTCATACCCAAAATCAAACCAAAATCATATAACTTTAAAGATATTAATTCTACTCTTATTTCTAACCCTCCAATGTATAACTTTATATTCCTTTATAAATATTATCAATGTCTATGCTTTCTCCTAGAGATGTACTAATAATTACCCCTATATTCATTTTACTAGGCAACATATGCAAGTCATTTTCAATTTGACATGAAATGAAAGAATGACAAACTCTAAGATCAACTAAAGCATAAACTTATATCAATTCTAACTGTGACATACCAATCACAATGTCTGGTACAACTCTCATATCCTTCAAGGTCATGTGATATATCCTACTCCGACTCCTCTCGTCCTGAAACCTAAGTCAACCCCTATTAGCACTCGCTCATGACTAAGTAGGCCTCACTGGTTGATCAACCATAAAAGACTATCGTTGACTCTGTGTAACAGCTCTCTAATACTGTGCTAACTTTGTCGCCCTATACAAGCACTTTTTTTTTTTGTGGCTTGTATCTCCACAATAAAAAAAACCCCTCCCTAGGTACTGATAGTCCATCCATCGGTGTCCTTCTTCTCTACAAATCTAAAACCTCTCGGGTGTTACTAAACAATCTTTAGGGTGTTTTTTGGCCACATTTGGTATATAATGGGTAAGTGGATCCCTTTTATTATGTAGAATCAACCACCGTACTCGCCCGCTAACAACCCTGACCACCTGTGGATCCTCTACCACTTATCTACCTAGCTCTCCCTAGATTACCCCCTGAAATCTCCTTTTTTTAAAAAAAAAATTGTGCAGGTGAAAGTCCGCCTCTCCCCTTCTTTGAAAGAGGAGGCCTACTAGTAGAAAATACAAACTCTCTTCTCTTTGACCCAATTATCTATCCCTAATCCAGCCCTAGTCTCGGTTCATCTCGAATCACCTTCTTCATACCCTGAGCAACCCACATTAACTCTTGAATCAATTAAAATTGCATAACTATCAAAACCATCTTCAATTCCTACCTAGGTCCATTAGGAAATCTCTCTATTCGATCATGCTTAGTAGAGAGATATGCGGAAGCAAAGATGGATAATTCCTGGAACTTTCTCTTATACTCCAAGATAATCATATCTCCTTATTTTGAGTCCAAGAATTCATATTATTTTTCCTTTCTATGTTGCCATGAATAATATCACTCTTCAAATTCTTCTTGAAAGTCCTTCCATATCAGCACCTCTTTTAATCTCCTCGCCTTGATAGTCTTCCACTAAGAATGGGCACTCTCGGATAACAGCTGAGTCATATAATTAACTCGTAATTCTTATGGCATATGAATCTAATTCATTACCCTCTCCACCTTCCTCAACCAATGTTCTGTGAAATGTTATATGACCTTAACATCTTCCTCTTCTAAGTATGTCACACAACTCATTTCTTTTATACCATTTACCTAATATACCATAATGGTCACTTTCTCCATTCTAGGAGTTATACTAGATACTTCAGCCATCCCTGCTACCATCACCTTAACTAATTGCTTTAATAAGGTAGGGTCTAAATAAGGATTGAACATGACAACCAGCGCCATCGGTGAGGGCTTATGAGCTTGTCCATATCTATTAGCTGCCTCCAAACAATGATACCTTTGCATGGTGAGAGACATAATCATTCTAGCACCCCCTCTTGGAGTGTACAAATGTTGCAGGTATATGTGAGGCAATATCTACTAATGGATCCTCCTCTTGATTACCCTTATACTGTAAACTCGACTCTCCTTCTTGCACTACAGTTGAATCGGTTATGGTTCCTTGTCTTGTTCGAACCATCCTGAAATACATTTCAAAATCACATCAGCATTCTCGCCCTTAGAATAACAACTTGATGCTCTCATACCAATTATAAAAGTCCTAATTATCGGGACAAACAAACAATCATGTTTATTATGAAACATAATTTTTTTATATATATAATTTGCTGAAATTTTGGCAGAATCTCCCCTATACCAGGAGGCCTAATTTATCGATTGTGTTCTATTACTCTTCTATTCATATTTTTCATTCCTAATCCAATCAACTTGGATCTCAAACCACATTAATGGTACTCATTATTTCACCTATGTCCATATTAATATATTTACAAGTGATTATGCATCCTAAGAAAAATAAAGATTAAAGCATATGCATAGAAAATCATAAGAATATTATAACAGTGATATTCATTTGTATCTATGCATCAAAAGTAGAGATTTAACATTATTATTACATGATTAAGTAAATTACAGTCGATCCCAAAACTATACATATTGTTCCTAGTTTATAATTATAAAAATAGAATAGGCTAACGACAACTCCTGACGTAAATAAGATGGCCCTGAAAAGTGCAACAAAAATATTATGATAAATAAATCAACTATAAATAATAATTATTACATTGGAACAATATCAATCAAATACTAAAAAAATAACATCATCAATCATTTATGAGTAATATTTCCCTTTATCTCAAGAAGGATTCATTAAGGGCATGCTAATACTATATCACTAGTATAAATTTGTTATTATTCCTAAATATCTAAACAAATATAATGTGTCAATATCAAGTTACCCCCTTGATATTATTTTCTTTCTTTAATTACCGAAACTAGTTAATCAAGCTCATTTTCATTCTCTCAATCTTTAAGGTTATGCTGATGCTAATTAACCTACTAGCATAATTAGTCTCCTTTATCCGGGATCGACTAAAGACATTTTAAGAAACTAATGTTAATATCAATGTAATCTATTGATATCATTAGTTATCCTAGCCTGAAATAACTAATCAAACCCTAACGGGTACCTTAATTCATCATTTGGAAATATTTATGTCAAGAACCCATTGACATCATTAGTCTCCATTCAGGAGTAGTTAATCGAGTTCCACATAAATGCCAATATCAATACAACACATTAATATCATTAGCTCTCCAAACCTAGCGTAGCCAATCAAATTCTTTTAGATACTTTAATTTTCCATTCATTAATTTCGATGTCAAGGGTCTCTTAATATCATTAGCCTCCATTCAGGAGTAGTTAATCATGATTTTTTGTCCATAATTTTTCTTTCCCTCCATTATTTATTTATTCACTTATTTTACACAACAATGCCGAAGACAAAGAAATAATTTCCAATAATATTAATAATGCCCTAATTTAACAATTTTATAGGTGTTAGACACCTATCTGCTGTGTTCGAAGTCCTCGCTCTGGCTCAAGTTAGTGGTCTAGCCACCAAAGTATCCCATATGAATCAAATAACCCATTGATTAGCACCATTATTAGTAAACTCAAAAATCATCTTTACATTCCAATATAATAAGTTTTCCTTCATAACACATTCCATAACATCCATTTTCCATGTCCCATTTCAATTTTCAAACACATCTTCGTACAAGCATTTTATGCATATAACACAATCAAATCTTTCTTTCCTCTAACAATTTTCTCCAACTGAATTAAATTCTCAAGTCATTAAAAATTTATCATCATCATCATCACTATTAATAATCTACCATCATTATTCATTTTATTAATAACACAAATTATAAGAGGTATCATGGATACATCATTACCAAATCTTTCTATCATTGACCGACCACCTATAACTTCTCTAACCTATATAATTTCTTTATTATTTCTTCATAAATTCACTTATTCCTCAATCTAAAATGATCTTAGGAGCTCAATTTCAAGGAAATTTAACTTTCCCCTAAATTTTACATTAAAACCCTAATCAATTTTGCTATTATTTTGATGGAAATCAAGTAATTCTTGTTTAAATTAATATAGATGGGTTCTAGAAACCTTACCTGATTGAAATTTGAATTTTAAATGCCAACCAGTTAAAATTTTCCAAAGCCTTCTCCTCTTTCCTCTCTTTTCTTCACTTTCTCTCTCTAAGATAATCTTTCCTCTCTTTCCTCTTTCTTAATTTCTAGTGTGTATGTGTTCTTCTCTCTCATAGCATTATTTTTTTTCACTCGTAAACATCATTCTTTAGCCCTTTAAGGTGAAATAAAGGAGGAAGAAATGAAAATGCTTGTTTTCTTTCTTGATTGTAAATTGTCAGCTTTAAGAGATCCAATATCTAAGATGGAATGATTTGACTATTTTATTAAATCGGTTTAGCTATTTCTCAAAATGATAGAGTATTTCTAGTCCTGGAATAATTTACACACACGGTCATAAACCTTTCTTCTTTTATCTTTTTAATTTTTTTTATACTATTATTCTATTTATTTTTTCTTATTTCATTTTATTACACCATAATTTCTATTATATATATATATATATATATATATATATATATATATATATATATTATCCTGGGGCTTACAATTCAACTAGGAGGTTGTTGATGGAGAATAAGTGATCTATCTAGGATGTTAATGGTGATAACAATAATTGGTCTCACATTTTTTCTACTAACTTTTCCTTCATCTTACCTTCATAATTCTCATTTCTCACCAAGATCAGAAATATTTCTTGTCACTTTCTTTCTTGTATTTTTATGGCTTTGAGTTGGTTTAAAAAAGCCTTTGGCTGAAGGGGTTTCCATCCAATGGTAGAGGTTTTATGCTAGACGATGTTAAACAGAGTAAGAGAATTAGACATATGAGATCAGGTGAGTAGAGGTGTGTTTACCTAGACCCCATTTTCTAAAATTGAAATAAACATTTAGACTATAGGTTGTAAATCAATTGGAGGATGTGTACGTAAGTGTTGCCACTATAGCTAAATATCATTAACGTCAATTCTATATTAAGAACAAGTTCCTTAACAAGATTTCCTCTCCCTTATAAGAGGATTAGCAAACTAATTAAAAGTGTTTATGATGGAGGATTAGAGATAATTGTCCCTCTATTGCATGTTAAGTTATAAGTACGGTTTGCTCATTTATGGTTTCACTAATAAAGTTTTTTTAGCTATAATTTGTGTTTAAAGAAATTTTATCTAAATGGTTAACTAATTCTTTTGACCTTTGAAAATTTTATATAACACCTTTGGGGAAGATCCATCATTTAAAATGTTTGAAATTTGTTATAAGTTAATAGAGTATGTTGAGGGATCGTACATAATTGCTTAGTTCTACATCTTTTCAAGGACACTTAATAGTTATGTAAAGGGAATCTTCCAATATAAAGCTGACTTTGTAAAAAATAAGAAGTGTAGGTTGTTATCAAATACACAGTTAGTTTCTCTGTTAGATCACGAGAGGTATGGGGAATAGCTACATGCTAGAGGGTTTCTACATGGTTGGAATAACTTTAGATGGTGCCTAAATGATGCTTAAAGCATCTAAGCAAAAAGTTAAAATATAGTCTTGATTAATATAACATTATCCTATTAACTGAGGGATATTCCTTGACGGATAATGAGTAAGGTATGCAGACGACTTTTTTTTCTAAATGTTTTCTTCCCATTATTGTATATTGGTTTTTGATTCTATATCTTTTGTGTAAATACATAACTCCATCTATTGAGTGAGAAAACACCTTCGATGTTTTAAAAAAACTTTGAACAACTTAGTTTATTTGTTTATAAGAGATTTATTTCCAAGAAGGGGATATATAAAAAAATAAACTAAAAGAAATATCCAAAAGGTGACAAGAGAAAAGCAAACCAAGGAAAAGAAAATCAAGATGGATATTGGTAGTGTTGGTGTAAGATTGGTCGCTTATTAGAAAAGATATGCACCTGAAAATGAGTGTCCCATATTCTTTTAGGACAACCCCTCATTCAAATAAGACCACTATAATTGATGCTCTTTAAATACAAATAAGCATAACTCTTTTATTGCCATAAACACCTATTGGACATAATTTGCGGTTAGTTCAAAATCTTAGTCTAAAAAATCATTATTATGCTACCTTACTAACATTGTAGATATATTTGAATGAACACCATAATTTTTGAGAGATTTAGAGCAGGTAAGAGGTGGGAGTAACCTTTTTAGTCATTTAGTGCCTACTACTTTCTATAGGTTTTAATTGCAGGTTTAGTTGCTATATTATGAAAGCTAAGGGCAAGGAAACAACTTAGTCTTTGTCCAAGGATCGAGAATATTATTAAGCCTTGAAGGCCTTTTACGTAACACAAGTATAGATGAAAAAAAAAAGGCTTTATAACTTAGAAGCAATTTGCTAAAATTTTCTTTGTAAGAAAGGTTATCATATAATAAAGATTGTAACTTTTTAAGTATATATAATCTAAATCAGATAAAAACTTATAACTCATTAGTAGAGAATCGATAATTAAAGATGGCTTAGTTGAGGCTCAAAGTGATGTTGATTATGCATGCTTAAGTCTTCTTATATGTGGGCTCTATGAGATAATCTCGAAGAATTTCAAGTTATGTATCAAAGAACTCCTACTTTGAAGATCATCGTGAAAGACCAAAAATGAATATGATGAACGACTTCACCCTTAATTTGTCAAAGGATATTAACATAAACTTTACATAAATTTTCCACCCCACCATTGTTCTGAAGTTAGGAAAGATTATCGTAAAGCGTACTCAACCTGCTGGTGAAGGCTTTGATGAACACTAAAAGTCTCTTGTTTCTTGTTTTCTTTAATTTGTATAACCTTTTCACCCTAGCCTTGAAAGGTTTGTTTTGCCTATATTAAATATTTCTTAGATTAGACTCTTAAATATTATTTTTTCCATATAAGGAATGCATTTGTTTGGATTCTATTATCTTTGGTTTACAAGTGTTTTAACTTTCTAATTAAAATATGGAGATATAAAGATTTTATATAGAAATATTTTCATAAATAACAAGAGATAAAAATAATCTTTATAGAGATAATATAATAGAGACTAGTCTTAAGATCTTTTTATTATATAATAGAGACTAGTCTTAAGATCTTTTTATTCATGAAGAAGTACAAAATATGTTTACTACGAATACTTTTCTAAGTGATTTGAACGCTATGTGTGAGGGAGATTTTTTTTTCTTTTCATGTCTTGGAGATGATTAGTGTTAGTTCTGATTACTCTAGTAACTGTGCACAGGCCATCTCATTTCAAGGTTGTTTTGCTTTTTTTTTTTTTCCTTCCAAAATAACATATTGCCTCAAGTTTTCTCAATACTAAGTCTTCCATTTTAAATCGCCTGTTTTTAACATTGGCATTATAGTACTAATATGTTTTGTTCTTGAAGGCCTCATTCTTTATATATGCTAATAATCAGGCTTCATGTACTAAATCTTGTTTTGCCATGCGTTCTCTCTTATTTCCTTTAGAAAAGAAGTACAACAATTAATAACTTGGGTGTAACTCCTAGGTAAATTCCTGTATTTTGATTTACAAAAAAAAGAGACAAATATATATATATATATATATATATATATATATATATATATATATATATATATATTTGTCCCTTTTTTTTGTAAATCAATGGAGTGGAAATTATTATCTAATAAAGTGAATGTGGGATAATGATTATATTGAATAAGTCAAACTTGTGGGCCAAATGGTTTTAAAACAAAACAAGGAAGTACTTAAATGAAAAGGAGGGGAAAACTTGTAAATATATAAACAAGTGGGGAGTGGAATATAAGGAGCATGTGGTCGGCTATGTGAGGGCTTGAGAAGGAGAAGAAATTGAGTGAAAAAAATCATTATAGTTCATACAAAACAAATCACAAATAAAAGGATAGAACTAGTGATTAAGATATATTAGGAAGGGTTTGAACAAGGAAATCTCAAAAGGGGGACAAGGAATTTTTCTTTTAAAGAGGAGGCATTGAGAGGAAAATAAGGGGAGAAGGAGGAAAGAAATTTTTATGGTGATTTCAAGCTTTCCATTTCTTATTTCTTTGGGTTAGAAGGTAACAAATCCTTTTCTCTTAATTAAATTGATGCATTTAGTGTATTAAGATTTCATTTAATTGTATTAGTGTATAGTTATGGCATGAGTTGTGAGGTTCATTGGATTAATCTATGAAATTGTGATGAATTAATGTTTAAATAAGTGAAATAATAGTGGGTAATGTTTTAATTTGTAAAATTGAAGAAGTTATATTAGTGATGAATTGATATTGTTGTGTTAATTAAATGGGTTGTGTGATAATGTTGAAGATGAAGAAATTATATTAGTGATGAATTGATATTGTTGATTGATAATTAATTGATGAAGAAATTATATTGGTGATAAATTGATATTGTTGATTGATAATTAAATGAGTTATCTGGTAATGTTGTTGATGAATTAATTAAATTAGTAATGAGTTGATATTGCTGGTTTGATAATTAATGTGGTTTTGTGGTGGTGTTATTGATGAAATAATTAAATTGATGATAAGTTGATTGTGTTGATATAGAATTAAATTGATAATGAGGTGACATTATTGATGTAGTAATTTAGTTGGTAACGAAATGAATCTGCAGGAGTAGGCGAGGTTAAAGGAGCCACCCAACAGTCAGGTTCAGCTAGCAGGACGCAAACACCATGTAGGTGTATAACACCTTGAAAATTTTTCTAAACTCTAAATATTTAAATTATCTCCTCGGTCAATGAAATTTCATGCGCCATGCTGATAAACTTTCCTGTGATAATTTATTCTATGAATGGGCGACTGGTGTGCCCGTTGTCCTGGTAAGGGACTGGTGCTCTGTGAATAGGCGAATAGTGAGCCAGTTATCCTAGTATGGAACTGATGTCCTGTGAATGAGCGACTGGTGGGCCAGTTACCTGGTATGGAACTGATGTCCTGTGAATGAGCGACTGGTGGGCCAGTTACCTGGTATGGAACTGATGCCCTGTGAATGGGCGAGTTATCCTGGTAAGGGACTGGTGCTCTGTGAATGGGCAAATGGTGGACCAGTTATCATGGTATGGGATTGGTGCCCTATGAATAGACGACTGGTGGCCAGTTATCCTAGTATAGGACCGGTGCCCTGTGAATGAGCATGAACAATTTTATATTTTAGGTTATAGATTCTGTGATTAGTACTAGGAAGATGGGTTGTAAATTTAGAAATTTCTTTGTGAGTAAATAATATATATATATATATATATATAAATGTAAATTTTTTTAAAATGCTTTAATTGACCATGGTTATCTTTTAAATTATTGTGTATGTTCATCTCAATATCGCGCATCTTAATAGCCTTAGTGATTACTCTTATTACTAGTAGCTCTCTTTTAGACATGTAAATCAGTAATAATAATAAATACTTCCTGTATACTTTTTAAAGGTCATTTTGTTGTGTATGCACTTAAATGGATTAGCTTAATTAAACTTGTATTCTATGTGTAATTATTTTTTTCTAATTATAATGGTGATATATATATATATATATATATAAGTAACGTAGTTAATATCGTTTGTTTAATAATAATATTTAAAAGATTAAATATGGTTAAAGGAGGTACATTAAATGTATAATCTATGATTATGTGTATAATTGTTGAGATAATTTGTCTTTCTTTTTTTAGCTAACATGATTATTTTTTAGATTGATATGTTAGAGAATGTGAAATATTATTGATTGAGATATGTTGGAGTATAATAAGAACATTGAATTGTGAAATGGTTTATTAGGGACTGATGTTGATTTTGTCGATAACTTGGGATATGCTAAATTAGGGGAAACCCTGCCGAAATTTTTGAAAAAAAAATCATGAATTTTCAATATATATTGCTAGAAATTTTGGGGTTGTTACATTAGGCACCCTATCTCCACATGTATTACTACCTCGGTACCATAAGTAAAGAGAAAAGGTGTTTATCTCATAAATGTTTTTAAAATAGTCCTATAACGCCCACAAGATTTCATAAAGGAGTTCAACTCATTCTCTTTTTACTCAATTTATCTTATGTTAAGCCCATTTAAAAGACTTTTGTTTATGAGTTCTACTTATTTATTAGTTTGAGGATGGAAAATAAAGGAAAAGTTGTGTTTAATATGAAGTCTCTAATATTGTTCCCTTATCTTTTTATTATCAAAGTGAGTGTCATTATCAGTAATTATATCCTTATAAAGCCTAAACCTATAAATGTTGTTTTTCCTATAAGAATAAGATAACTTTGTTGGTTATTATTTCAACAAAGCTTCAACATTTACCTAATTAGTGAAGTATCATGTCGTAACTAGGAAAAACTATATTTTACCTAATGTATTAAGGAATGAACCTAAGAAATTTATTCTCTACGAGGAGAAGGCTAAGGCAAGGTGATAGTGGTTATATTTAAAGGGTTGACGAGGCACTAGAGAAAACCTTTGGTATTTATCATATTTTTTCACCAAGTCTATGTCATCCTAGACAATAAAGCCAATAAAATCTTGATCATGTAGTTTGAGCGACCAAGGCCCCTGCTATTACATAAATGTTACAAACCCCTTCATATATCTTTCTTAACATATATTTTATATTTTCAAGGGATAAACACTTTTAAAAAATAATCGTTATTGACCTTTTATGCAATGCACCATTAATGAAGCAATATCCAAATGCTCATCCCATCAACCAAACAATTTCAATTATAACCCTAGATAGCTTTTCTATCAATAGGTACTTCTCAAGTGGAGTTTTTCAGTCTTCTACTTTTAGCATGGTTTAGATGGTAGCTACGAGTTCCTATTATGTTCAATGCTCAATCTTTCAAGTACTTTTATCCAAATAACATGAGGCACCTCTACCACATTATAACTAGCCAACTTTGAAAAGAGATCAACTTCGCTATTTTTTCTCTCAATAAACTTTGATGATAAAGATTGTTTTTCCTTCTTGCACCTTTAAGACTACGTGTACTAGTATGCTTTATCGATATTAATCATGGAAGACTCTTTGACTTCAAACTATCCTTTATATTGCATGACTATAAGTAAAGAGTTACTATGCACTTGGAGGGGGTGGTCATTAAAAGCCTTAACTAAGTTGAGATTAGTCGAGAGGGCTTTATATTCAATCATATTATTGGAGAAAAAGAATTTAAAATGGAGTCCATATTTGAAAACCTTCCCTATAAGGATTATTAATATAATCCCAACTCTATATTTATGAATATTAAAGGACTCATCCATGTAAAGTTTCCATATGACTTGGCTCATTATGTAATTGAGTGTTATGTGATGTTTGAGCGTTAACAACTTTATAAATAAGCATTTTATGATAAAAATTTCCTAGGCATGGTCCTTGTGACCAATCTTGATTGATATTTTAGGTTGTATTCTTCTAATTTAATAGTTCATTTAATTATGTGCTCTAACATGTATGGCTTGAGTAATTTATTAATGGAATTGGTCAACCAAAATGATTACCTTGTGTAATTGGAAGCACGAATAGGATGATGTTCACTTTCTTAATTTTAAAATATCTGGTCTTGGAGTCCTAACAAATTTGGCTAGTATATAGTACACAAAACATTAGACCCTCTTTTCCTCTTGAACCAATACCATGCTAACTGCCAAATTCATGACTTTTAGGTAAACAAAAATATTCTACCTTCCAAGATTAAGCATAAGTTTTAGAAAGGATATATATGTTTTAAGCTCTTAAAAAGTTTTTTAGTACTTTAAAGTCCCTTCAAAATTGGAGATATTTTTAAAATATTTTAAAGAATGGCAAGCAATGTTCTCCAAGGTAAAAGAATAATATGTTAAAGGGTGGCAACTCTTAATGTGAGCCTTTGACCATCTCTCATTGAATATGAGAAGTCATGGTAAGGATGACTTGGACCTTTCAAGATTCAGCTTTATTCATATGCTATTTACAAAAAAAAATGTTATGAACTTTTTTTAATGGCAAAGACATATTTCATGGGATTTAGTTTCATCCTATACTAGCGCAAACTAGAAAAGATCTATTAGAGGTTGTAAAGATGCTACTCGAAAGTCATGCCTTTAACTAACATATTATCAACGTAAATATCCATGTTTCTATGTAATTGAGCTCTAGAAACCTTATTCACTAATGCAATCTTAGCTTCAAAACCAAGAGATCCATTAGAGGTTTGATTAGGTCCAGTTACGAGACTTAGAGTAAAGAGGTTCAAGAAGGCAATTATTGGACTTTTTCAAGATACATGAGCTAAGATGGACTTCAAACAAATATCAAATAATAAAAAACAAGCCTTGATTAATTTGATTTATGTTCAAGAAGAGCTTTTAAGGCTTCTAGACATTACATAAAGATTAGAATAATAAGATTCAAATATATCAGTTTTTATATTTGCTACTGTTTTGGCCATAACTTGAGTTACAAAATGAATTTTGATGTGATTCTAATTGAATTGGAAAGTAGACATCCATATATTTCTAGTGACATGGTAGACTTTCTAATTCATCAATATGAGGGAGAATCATTCATTTGAAGTTGAGCTTCAATTGTACTAGCAAATTACAAAACTCGACTTTGAGCTTGTTTTAATTACTTGGGATTTTATTGATTTTATTTTAGTTTTTTTATAGGGCCTAAAGCATTTAAGGGTTATTTGGGTTAGTTTTATTTTATTAGTTTAGTTATTTGAGGCTTTTAATGTGTTAAGACCTATTTATCAAGTTTGGGTCCATTATGTCAAATCAGGGTTAACTTTTTACTATATAAACCAAATGTTAATATTATTTTGAGGTTGATGAATTTTATCTAAAAGTTTTTTCGTATTGTGTGTTTATTTCTCTTTATATAGTTGAATGATTCTCATACTAAGTTCTTGATTGAACTTGCAAACTTTTTGAATGATTGATCAACTTTATTCTGATTTATATTTCTCGTTCACATCTTGTCTTAGGCGTAAGGTGGGGGTGATCAATTTCATATAACTTTGGTTGTCCAAGGTAAGGTTGTTATTAGGTCAAGATGCAAACTTTCTTCAAAGCCTAAAATTAGCAATCTAAGGGAAAATTTTGCAATATTAACTATATTTTATATATAGCCCTAACATTTTTCACTCTAAATGGTATAATTTGGTAATAAAACATTCCTTTATGTATGATAAATAATTTCTTTTCTTTTTTGTTAGGATGCATGAGTATCTGGTGATATCCTGAATTCGCGTTTAAAGAACCGAGAAATACAAAACCAATAATGGGTCCATTAGTTTATTTATTTTGGGTAGGGAGAAATTTTCTTTAGGGAAGGTGTTGACATTAGTTAAGTCTACATATATATTCCTTTTTTTTGTTAGACTTCTTTATTATGACTGTGTTTTCTCAAGCCAATTGAGGTATAACATCTAGCTAATAAAATTGGCATGTGGTAACTTGTCTATTTTCTAGAAGATGACTTTTTTATTTCTTCAATGAAGGTTTTTTTTTGGTAAATAAGAGGAAAAAAAGGACTGACATTCAACTAATGAAAGGCTATATCCGAGCTAATTCTTGGCATGTCATTGAAGGAAAAATTCTCTTTTTGGATGTTAAGAAGCATTGTTAGGGCTTTCTCTTACCTAGAGTCCAAAGTGGACCCAATTCTAGTGGTCAAGTTGCTTCTTTGCACATGAAGACCAATTTATTCCAAACATTTTATAGCTTTAGTATGCATCTTTAGTTTCTCTTTGAGGATTCCTTATCGGTATACCAATAAAACTTTTTTTTTCTTTTAAGACAAGTGGGGATGCATTTACTAGAAATCATCTGATTTCTTAAGTTACTTCTTTGCTTATAAAGGCTAACTTCTTACAAACATTTAATAGTTTTGGTACACTTCCTTAGTCTCTTTTTAAGTGTTGCTCAATTAATAAAACATTCTTTCCTTTAGAAAAATAGAGGTGTATTTCCTAAAAACCATCTGATTTCCTCTCACTGTCACCATTCTTTTATCAACGGGGAACTTCATAGCCAAATACTTGGTGCTAATTATCTCATAAAGGAGAGGTCTTCCAAAAATGATGTTATAAGTTAAATCAATCTTGATTACCATAAAAATTTGCTAGAACATGATATTTTTAATAATTTCTAATGACGATTGGTATGTTTAGAGTGTCTTTCACTAGCATGCATTTATCCTTGTATGACAATTTAGGAAGTCTTAACTAGAGTAAATTTAGAGGGGTTAATGCCCATTTATGACATCGCTTTTTAAAAAAAAATGTTAATCGTGCTTGTATCATCCACCAACACCTTATGTAATGTATGATTAGAGAGTTTGGTAGTAATTACTAAGGTGCTTTTATGAGGAAAGGTCACCACTTTTCCATCTTCATAAGTGAATTCAATAGGCTCATGCTATAAGTTCAAGAATTGTGAGGCAAGTAATTCTTACTTCCTATAAGGTTTTATTTATTTATTTTTGTTGAGGTCCTTTCTTGCCAAAATCCCACCTTGTATCATGTTAATTTTGGGTAGTGTCTTATTAGAAGTGTCAGCCCCTCTCCTTGCTATTTGTTTTTGATAAACTATTAGTGGTAACCCTTACTAATGTCTTTTTATTTCTTTTTTAAGAGCATAACAGTCCTTGATGTCATGACCCATGTCTTTATGAAAGAGGTGGAACTTTTTAAAATTGTGTGTATTGGCGTCTCTTTTTATTGGAGATGGATATTCATAAATTATCTTTTTTTAATGATTGCAAACATCTTTATTGAAGTGGTATTTAAAGGAGTGATTAGAGTTTAAAGAATATTAATTGATTATAAATTGACATTTTTGGGTTATTTTTGAATGCCTTAAGGCTGTCAAACGACTAATGATGTTTAAAAGATTTTCTCTCAGTTTATAAAACCAAAGATATCTTTTTCTATCCACACTCATCTTCTTTAAGAAAACATGGTTCTCTATTGCCTATTTAATTTGGGGAGAGTTCAATCTAGGAAAGCGTATAGACCTTTCCATATAATATAGTTGTAGACCATTGATCAAGGCCTCTTTGGTAACAGGTTCAAATAAACCCTCTACCTTAAACATATCCTTATTAAACCTATTTAAATATGTTTTGGAGTTTTTATTTTCTCACTAGAATATATACACTTGTGTTGAAATAGGCAATAAGCTTGACATATAAATTGTTGAAGTCAAGGATAAAACTGAGCTTCAAGCTATGATACCATGCTAGAACAAATTCATAAAATATGGTCAAAAGGATTTTACAAGTGATATTGTTATCCTGTATGATTAGGTTTGAATTTCTTCTTCTATTTTATACATATTCTCTTAGGTCATTGAACTTGTCATATTTTCCCAAGTTATTTTTTTATGGAGATGAAATCATTGGAGAGACAGGAGTCTAATACCCATTTACATATTAGGGAGTCTCCATGGACTCTACATAATAGATTGTATTCATCCTTTAAAGTGTGCATAATTTACTCGTGTTAAAGTCTTTTTTTCATATAGGAATGCTCGAGCAGGATTTTAAAGGAGAGTGATGGCAATGGCGATTCTTATGGCTATGCCATACTAAGGCTTTACTTTTAGGCTTTTAGAAATCACCATTGGAACACTTAATTTGAGAACATTCATCTTGGTAGTAAGAGCAACTTTTAGGTAGGATTAGGGACTGATAATACTCTTGCCTATTTTTCTACATGTTGTTTTACTCTGTTCAATTCATAAAAAGAAGTTGCATACATGTGATTGGTGATGCGAATGACAAAGCTAATGGTTGCACCATTTGTTCACTTTATTTTTCTTTGTTATTTGATGAAGGTCCAGAGGAGTTGATATACCTATTGTAACACCCGGACATCACGGGGATTGATTAAAAATTAATCTCAAGTGGAAAAAGAACAGATATCTGACATCTTGTTCTTTTAGGGGAAAAGGTCTTGTTTAAGGAGTCGCCACCTAGTATTATGGTCACTAGGAACCCTAACTGGTCAACAGAGATTCTATGGTCTGGGACTGGTTACACGAAAGGGAAGATGGTATCACCCCATTAGCGTCCTACGTGAGGCAGGTTGCATTGATGGTTTTGTCTAAAATTGCTAAAGGTTTTGTTTGTGTTATGTTCTTATGGTCATCCTGTAATATTCCCGACTCTAGCGTCAGTGAATATTCATCTACGAATATTTCCAACTCTGGCGTTAGTAAATATTGTGTAACTCAAAAAGTATGGTATTTCTAACTCTGACGCCAGTAAATAAATCCGTAAAATTCTATATTAAAAGAAACAAAAACTATTTTTTTATTTTCTCTTTTTATTTATGTAGCCCAGTCTCAAAACTAAAAAAAAAGGTCGGGTCACTGGTCCAAACCAGTGACTCGGTGTGGCCATTGTTGCATGCATGCGTGAACAATTCACGCATGCAAGCAACAGTAATATGCTAATTAATTTTAGCAAACAGGGAAAGAAGGAGAACTCACCTGGCGTTGTTGTGACTTGGAGGCGCAGCTGAGGGAGACAGTCTAGCGTTGCTGCGACTTAGAGGCGCAGCTGAGGGAGACACTATAGCGCTGCTCTCAGTTGAAGATCCGGCCTGCTGCTCACAGCGAGGACAAGCTGTTGTCATGAAGGAGAGTTTCTGATGTTGCTTTAATAGAGGCTGGAAGAATATCCTGTTGTCAATGTTTGGAGAAGAAGGTGTTGCCTTTTCTGCTGGAAGGAAGATCTTCTGCCACTATTACTGTGTTGATGAAGACGCGAGGTTCTTTCTAGCAAAGAAGAAGTTGCACCGCGAGTCTACTAATGTGGACGCTGCATGTGCAGAAGGAGTTGCTATTGCTTTCCAAAGCTCACCGTGTCTATGGAAGAAAAAGCTGCACTGCTGGAGGACAAGAAGCTACATCACAGGACTTTGGTGTGGTGGCTGGACGTAAGGAGGAAGCTGAATGATGAGAGGAGGAGGCGACGCTGTTTGTTTTTATTACGCTACGATATTGGTGTTGCCCTAAATGCTGGACCGAAGAGAAGGGGTTGCTGTTGTAGTTGAGTTGAGAGAAAAACCTGTCTTTGTTTTGCAGCTACCTGTGGCTGGAACCATTGGGTTTTCGGGTGCTGATTCTCCATTGCTATAGGTAAATGGCCGAGGAAGAAAAAGAGTTGCTGATAGGGTGAGGCTGAGAGAGGGTTGGTTTGGGAGATGGTGGTAATGGCTTCGGTTGGCGGGGAGGGAAGGAAGAAAAAGGAAAATGCCGAGGAGGGGGAATGTATGGCTGGTTTGAGACCAAGGAAGAAGAGATGAAAAAGCTGGGGGGATAGGGCAGCGGCGGCTAATCTAGGATTCGGCCGCGCCCTCTTTTTTTTTGTAAATGTTTTTTTATTTTTATTTTTAGGTTTCTGGTAATGGCCTTCTTCTCGGTTTTTTGCCATCTCTTTTTTCATACCCTGAGATCTCTATTTATAGTGCCAGAGTGACACGACCAAAAAATTGATGTCTTCTCCCAAGTGCAGGAGTGTCGAAGTAATAAATAACCCGGCAAGATCGGGGTCGAACCACAGGGAGGTTAATTGTATAAATTATAAACAACAATAATACAACAACAATAGTAACAATAATAACAATAATAATAATAATACTAGTAGTAGTAGTAGTAGTAGTAGTAGTAGTAGTAGTAGTAGTGATAATAATAATGATACCAATAATACTATTAATAATGATAATAATAAAGATGAAGAAGAAGAAGAAGTTGATGAGAACTTTGAGATGAAGATTAACGTAAGGATTAAACAATGATAACAATAAATGTCAAGGTTAGAGGATCCACTAATGGTATTTCGAACAAGTATAGTATAAACTCTTTTTATTCAATTGGAAACCACACACAAAGGAGGTTCCAATCAAATTATAAATTGTTAACATAATTACATTAGTTATTTTATTCGAATAATGTTAATACTTGTAAATGTTGTCAGGCATTCATGATTATAACTTATGTTAACAACAAATCAAGTTCCTTTCATAGCTCAGGTGTCGGTTATACCATACAGTATGGGCTATGAAAG
>Ga0325405_1002229_pt1 | contig 19848 bp, 18 predicted proteins | sample PopdelMetagenome_21_FD_205663 | JGI IMG/M metagenome (GOLD analysis project Ga0325405, IMG submission 205663) | Populus deltoides microbial communities from Bellville, Georgia, United States - Xylem-Control-R2 | ecosystem: Host-associated > Plants > Phyllosphere > Stem > Wood/Secondary xylem...
AAAAAAATATTAATATTAGTTGAGCAACAACAGGAAACCAGATGTCTTATAATCTTTGCTTGTATTTATGTTTTATTTGATGTGATATTATTTTCCATCAAGAAATGCTTGCTCTATTCGTTAATTAGAAAGGTGGCAACGGCTCGTCCTCAAGTAGTAAGTGCAGCATGAGCTTTATGCATTGTTTTTTCGAGGCGTACGTGGCCCATTCAAGAGCAGAAGGGGAAAGAACATGGGAAAACGTCTATAAAAAAAGGCTTTGCCCCTGTCATTCTCTCACAAAACCAAATTCAAAGTCCCCTTGTATGGACCTCTTAAGCAGTGTTGTGTCTCGGGTCACTTCAGGAGCTGAAAGCAGATTCGGAGGCCAAGGGAGAGAGCACCATGAGAGCATCTTTTAGATATGGAAGCCTAAAAAAGCAGCAGGCTTTTTCGAAGTTCTAAATAAAAAGGAGAGAAAAGAAAAACACCCTTCCTATAATGAAAAACAACTTTTCATTAAGGCATTGAGGTAAGCGCTTTCGTCTTCAAGAAGCATCCTCGGAGGTGAGAGAATGATCAGCTAATAAATTTGAAGAACAAAAATATGCCAAAGACACGAACACAAACAACTTTTGTTCTCCTAAAAAATTGTTTGGTGCGTCATTAACCAAACCCTCATTGGACATCCATTTTTGATTCATCTAAAAGCACAAACAGGCATAACCCTTTATGCCCAACATAAATCACAAAAAAAAAGGATCCCATATATGAAATTATTATAATTAAGTACAAGAACACGGTTTCAGTTGAATCACAAATCATAATTATAATTACTCATAGATCTACCCCTTTAGAAATGCATTCTCATCTCTTGTTGATTTGTTGGGTATTTATACATAATTAGTGAAGGCTCTAAAATTTCCTAAATTTATTTTTCCTCTAGAATCAAAGTTACGATTATGATCTTTACTTTCTTAACCTCTTTTTTTCACAGAGGTTCCTTGAGCTAGAGCTGCACTACCTGAATCTTATCCTTCTCCCTATCTAATTGATCGAGAACTTATTATCATTATTTTCTTGGGGGTGCTGATGAGTATCTGTTAATGGGACCACTAGATTGTTCCGTTTTGCATCCCAAACGTTTATCGACTGATGAACTATATACACAGAATGCATAATATTAATATTTCTGGCTTAAATAATTTCACAAAGGAATTCATTGTCATATATTCCTTATCGGGCATAATAATAATTGCAGCCTTTATTCATATATCTAGCTAGTAATACTATTTGTTACAATCATCAGTATATTTCCGAGACAATTTTCAAACAATCATTTGCGTTTAAATAAGGATATATATTCACGAGAAATGTTTAATCACATCCTTTCCCTCCAGTCGAATTCAAAATCCATTTGGCCTATGCTAGTTTTATCTCTTGCCAGCTAGTGTATTTATGTTGGGATTGAGCTCCCCAAAATGAATAGCATGATAAATCATGTTTTACCTGAAAATCTCATCAAGCACGCGGCAATTTATTAAAATCGTTGGATAAATCCAAGACCTCTATAGAATTTCTCCGTTTTATTTACGAGTCTTGAGGTGCGTATGGGTGTGCGTGTGCAAGAAAAGTTCATGCAATTTTTTCCTTGTCTTTGATCTCTTTCTATACTTTTATAGATGCTTGCCAACCATATCTTCCCAAACTCTCCTTTAAGTTTCCTTCGCTGTTTTTATTTTCACTCTTTCTATCCTTTTCTTTGTGCAGCTTAGAAACAACGCATTCTTTGAATCCCACACATTTTCTTGTTATATTTTCTTTTTCTTTTTCTATCCAAAACCCCAAAGTAAGCACTCATACTTGGTAGGCCCTCCAATAACAGAAACCCAAATCATCTTATTGGTCTCCCACCTCTCTTCATGCTCAAGACTCTCTGTCTCATATATTTGGTGGAGATATGGCTCCACGGGGACTTTTGCATGGATTTGTTGGCTAGTTTCAAAACCAAGGGTTTTAGTTTTTCTTTCTATCCCTATCTTCTTCTCTTATGGCCGTCCTTTTGATTTATGGTTGTCTCATCAAGGTCAACTCAACATCACTTCTCATGTCTTTTTCATAATTTCTTTTTTCTCCTCCTCCTTGCTGTTTGTCATTCTTAATTTCTCCTAAAAAATAAAACTTGGTCAAGTATGGTTCGTTCTAATTCTTTCTTCCTTGTTTTTGCCAATGCCTTAATAAAATCAAAGGGAAATGTACGTTTTAAATATTGACGAGGTCATCTGCATGCATCCAAACAAAACTTTTGTCCATTGCGATTCGTAAGCTTGCTTCCGGGATTTCTTTTTTATTATTTATTTTTGTGAAGTGAATGCACATTTTTTTTCTTTTCAAATACATGACTGGAGCTTTGGAAATTAGTTAGCTATATGTCAATCCCTTAAATCAATGCAAATTGCCACGCTCACTATCAAATCTTGTCAGGTCTATTTTAATAAAAATAAAGAAAAAATTGAGAACATATAAAGAAAAAAAAAAGTATCATGAGGATTCAGTACTAAAACATGCATGTGTGACAATTCTTCCAATATCTCAAAAGAGTTGATAAATTGAGTCCATAAAAAACTAACAGGAGCGTAAGCCAGCTAGTGCAATGAACCACTGGGTTTTGGACGTCTTTTATATTGTGGCCAAGTTTTAAAAGTAAAAAAAGAGAAAGAGAAAGGAAATAAAAGGATGCAGACGAACATACCGTGGGTTAGACAATCCAGGCATGCCGTGTGTTATCTATTATTGGATAGAAGATTAAAAGCAGAAGCATACAAAAGGCCAAGAAGGAGAAATTACACAAACAAGTCCACATGAAATCACAAGAACTTGCAAGTACTCTCAAGCCTCTTTGGACCATGTCTTTATGTGGTGGTTGCCCTCGAGAAATAATTGGATAACTATGGATTCTTATACAATTTGAACTCTTTCGGCTATGGGATAAGAGATCAAGTCATCATGACTTGGTTTTCCTCACTTTTATGATAGTTCGGACGGCACTAAAAGGTTGAAGTAGCAATGATATTGACTGCATTTTGCCACTGAAAACCACTACACAAGTACTGGTTGGTGGGTTTAATTTCTTTTTGCGCTTGTCGTTCCTGGGCCTCTTTAATTTCTTCCTGGACTAGTTAAGTTTGGCGTTGTTGAGGCCATATTCTTTAAAAGAGAAATGTACAGAATAACAAAAAATTGATGGCCAACAGCTCGAAGCTGAGTGACAGTGTGATATAACTGGTGTGATTGAGGATGGGGCCGACGCCATAGTCGAATGGACGGCATGGCCTTGTTCTGTTTTGTCAAAGTCATTATCAAAACCATCTAGATAAGAAAGAGATATGTGCATTAATTAAACCATAATTATTATTACTATAATAGGTATAAGATAGTTACATAAGACCATACTTTTAGGGTTTGGAGCATGCCCAATGTATTCTTAGACCAGTTTTCTCACGTTAATATTAAATTCCATCACAGTGAGCTTTAATCATTTACATAGCTGTATTTATGAGGATTTGTTTTTTACCATCTCTTTTAGGTTTGAATCCTAAAACAAAAGGACGGACATAAGAGAAGTGAGAAGTGATTACACCATACTTTTGCATGTCAAAGGTAGAAATAAGTACTAGTTAGGTCTGGATTGAAAATAATTGGACCCATGAGAGTGAAATGTTTAAATTCAAAGAACGCAATTTATTTACAAATGAAAACTAGTAGGTGTATTTTATTTTTTTAGATTTGATATATATTCCATTAACGTTTATACCCACATTATTAATTACCAAATGAAAATAAGAATATCGATAGACAATAAATCCTGAATAAAATCTTGTTTGACGATATGTTTCCATCAATAAATTCATATTATCAATATAATGATGTTTACTTGCCGATGAGATATTCCATCAATATTTTCTAGTAATGTGTTGGTCCATCCCGCCGATGAGTCATTTGAATATCATCTTCACAATAATTACTTGAATTCAACATATTACCTTATCCGAATTTTTATTGATTATCATCTGGATTAATTGATGTATTTCATATGACATAATTTCTAAGCTCCTGGTAAACTAGTGCAGGAGTAATGAACAAGAGAATTGAAATTCGATTTTTCAGCTGGAATATCCCCTTGAGTTCAGAAACGGACACCATTTTGCAGGCTTCCAGTTCATTATTTTAAAGAACATCAAATTAAAATCAATCAGCAGATGAGTTCACTGTTCATATGAGTATGAATGGGGATGTTGATAATTTGAAAATGCAGATAAATTAACGTAGCATCATGTCAAATGGCAATGGTGTTGGGCCTACAAGATTGAGTGGACTATGAACTTCATCGTTGCAAAGCAACACCAGTAAGGCCTGACATGGGCCTTGCATGAAAAAATATAAATTCCCAAGTCCAAAAATGACTCTTTTCCTCAACTAACTTGCTCTCCGCTGAAGCTGTACTGATCTGGGGAGCAGAATCCTTTTTTCCAATTGAAATATAATAACTTTTCTTGATTCCCCACAACATAACCATTTCAACAATTCCATTTCACCTCTCACATACAAGCAAAATAAGAACAAAATAACTAATGGTAAATTTAATTTACTTTCAAGTATCTTGAAATTCTGACTTCACTAGTTTCTTCATAATTCCAATACATCATCATCTGAGTTTAATCAAATTAATTGGATGGAGATTTTAATTAGATTAATATTTCAATTGATTTAATTAAATTTTTATCTTGGATTAGAACTCGAATCTTGAAATTATCAAGTTAACACACTGGGATAAACTGAGCTTGACGTTTAAATCATACTTATTCATTGCAATGCTAAGTCATGATAAACAACAATAAAAAAATCAGGTAAAAAATTTAGAAGAATGCTGATATTTTTGGAATTTTTTTGAGAGAGAATGATAGCATATGGAGAACTTTTTTGGTTTTTATACATGTTGGATTGTTTGGTAGAGATGGCGGGTCGAAAATGCTTTCCGTGCCCGCGTGCCGAGTAAAATCCAAAGTTTAGTTCTTGGGCAAACCTAAACAAGAACCCCCCAACTATAGAGATGGTATTAACTGAGTCTTCAGATGATTATTTCTTTCAATTGAGTTCCCAAGGTATTCAGACATCATGAGTTTTGAGTTTTCCGTCTATACTCTTCACAATTTCGTAAGAGATAACCTCAAGTTTCCCAAAAAATATGTTTTTAAATTGGATTGATTTATGTTCTTTGGCAGGATTGAATGGGAGACTCAACTAAGTATTTACAAAAACCTTTTGAGAGACTAAAAATCCTTTTAGGAACTTAAGCGAGACTTTTTCTATAATTGGGGGACTTGTTTAAGCTTTGCCTCGCGGCAAGTTCGAAAATATCGTTAACGAGTTGCCAAAACGGCGGTTTTTTTAGGGCAATTTTTGTCAATGGGAAAAAAACTTCAGCAAGTGCACCCGAAGTAAACCCTCGCTACGCCTGTGGCTGAGATCTTTAACAGAGAGTTGAAAATCAGAATGGCGAAGCGAGATTTGTCGGGTTCGGAGCCCGATGAAAGCGAGAATTCAAGTTCGGAAGAAGAAGGAGAAGAAGTGGGGAAGCTGAAGGGGATAACGGAGTATGAGAAACAGAGACTATCGAGAATCGCAGAGAATAAAGCTAGAATGGAGGCTCTGGGTCTTAATAAAATGGCAACTACTTTGATGGGTTCGGTTCAGAAATCAAGGCAGCGAAAAGGGAAACAAAAATTTGTTGATGACGAGGAATATAGGCCCATTGACGAGACTGCTAGTGATGACGATGATTTTGATGATGAAGATTTTGTGGGAGGTCAATCTTCTTCAAAGTCGCGGAGAAGTAAGGTATTGTGAATTTTTCTTGATAAGAAACGTTGCAAGTTTTTATTCACATTTTCTTGGTTTTAATGTTAATGTATGATATTGGGACCATGGAGGGAGAAAATGTGGGCTTTTTCCTTTTTCTCATTGATAGTAAGAGAAATGCAAAATGTGCCATTTAACTAGACCGGGGATAGAAATTGGAGGTGGGAAGAAAGGTGAACACCAACTCGAGTAGAAGAGGAATGCACACTACTTGTTTGAGAAAAGTCTTGAAAAAAATGAGTTAGTATGGTACAAAATTTAGAGTAAAAAAAATTATTCTACAAGGATAATGAGTTGATGCAGAGACTGAATAATGAGACCTACAACTGACTGACAAGAGTAAACGGGTCAACATCTTATTATCACTCGTCTTTTAAAGTGATGGAGGGTGAGAAACCAAAAAACGGGAAGGGGGGGACTAACACAAGATTAGTCACTTGATATGCCACCACGTGAATAATCTTGTGTGGTAATCATAGACATGTGTGGCACTTGTGAAAAGAGGCTCCGGGAATGCGTGATTGGGCTTATGCATACTCTGCAGTGATGAGATGCCTTGGTGCTCAATGAGTTCCAATAAATTGGATGGATCATCATATGTTAAACCATCTTGTAATTTTGTTTAATCTGTGCATGTTTCTGGAACAATCTATTTTTTGTTTGGGACATGCAGGCAATACAATGGTGCCTCACAAGTGAAAGATTCTTTTTCTTATGCATTCTTAGCAGTACGTTAATATTGTATGAAGTGGATCCATTTTTGCCTCCTTTTCATTTTTTGATTGTACACTCTTGGAAGAGAAAATCTACGAATTTAAGAATGTTCTAATACACCCTTGAAAAAACACAGCTTACATATCTCATTTAAGAGATGAAGAGAACATCACTTTGTGAGACATGCACCCACATGTCTCATTTTGAGGTATGAACTTCTCAACTTGAGATGAGCAGTGGTAGGTCTTATTATTCAGGCATCTCTTTATGCTTTCGGTGTGTGCCTCACTTCATTTATCTTAAGTACATATTTTTCTAAATATTGCTACTACCTACACTTACCTTTGGAGGCTTTTCTGAGACAGATGATATGCACTCCTCCTCTAGTAAACATGGTGTGTATCTTTGTTCCCACATGTAACCTCCCTCTTTCTTTACAATAATAATCTATAAGTTAAAATGAAATGGTCTTGCATTTAACTCTCTCTTCATATCAAAATAGTTTTGATGTCACAACATCCTATATTTATTTGTTTGTTTTCTTACTCCCAAAATCGATCATTTCAAAATTTATTTGCTTACACCCATCCGTGCGCTTTGTCCTTCCCATTCTATGTACATCCAATCCCAATAACAATTAAGATTGTCCACTTCTCATCTCACTCCTCGCACTAATCTATCTGCCTCTCTATCTGAGAGTTGTTTGTGCACAACTCTACCTCAGTACCTCACCCTAATATACATAAAAGAACCTGCATGCATCTCATTTTTCACCCTTGTCAGGAACTATTTTATTGTGTTGTCTAGCATGTTTTTTCAGGTTTAGATATGCAAGGCCATGACCTTTGAGCTTTCCCTTGAAATACTTTGATTGATATGTTGGGAACTCTATTTGCTTATCTTTTTTATTCAGGATAAGAGGAAAAGTTCAAAACCTAAAAAAAGTCCTGTTCAGAAGCATGTTAGTGGTGCAGATTACATTTATGGGGATGATGATGAATTAATGCAGGTAAAGTTTGATGAGTATGGTGGACTTTTATTGCCAGGTTATACTATTTCTGCTTCACATTATTGTAGAGATGGTGGTAAATTAACTCTTCAGCGCTCTTATACAGGCAATTGCTCTGTCATTGCATGATTCTGTGAATGATGCAACTCCTAAAGAAAGAAAGGTTGATGCTCAGGTTCAAGAAGATGCAGGAAGGAGGAAGAGGAAAAAATCGGTTTGTTTTCACTTGGATCGGTGTTTATGATGAGCAGATTTTTTATTTATTTTTTACTTATTTCTCTTTCCTCTTATGTTTCTTCTTTGTTTCTCTTTCATGTCAGCAGTTCAGTAGTCGGGTGCAGATGACTGAGGATGACCTTATCTTGCATTTCTTTCAGTTTGATGGTAAGTTTGCGAACCTGTCTTCTGTGTGTGGATTGTTGGGGAAGGGAGAGGGATAAACTGAAAGTTGGGAATTTTATTTCTTTGTGAGTTTTGACATTAGCTTTGGAAGAAAGGGGATTGAGATAGAGAGGAACAATCTGGTTTAGCAAGTGTTTATATTATCATCGCTCCAGAAGGCTTGATTTTACAAAGATGCCTCACTCCTTGTAAGATGACTAAAATCTTTTATCAGGCCAGCCTTGTTTAAACTTTAAAGCTATATCACTTTAATGTTTTGAAAGCGATATTCTATCTGTATTATTTCTTGATATTCTGAAAGAGTCTTGGAGTAATTTAGGTGGATAATGTTATCCTGCAGAGGCAGGAAAAGGGGCCATAACGATGAGAGATCTCCGAAGAGTAGCAATTGCTCATGATTTTACATGGACAGACAAGGAATTGGCTGATATGATACATTGCTTTGATGGTGATGGAGATGGGAAGGTCAGTTCTTGCAGTCTTCATTCTTTTTATTGTGAAAAGGGGCATAAAAGTATGTGGTTGTGAGCAGGCACAACTCACAAGGACTCTTTCCAAATGCCCTGGCACTTTCTGAGTGTTTTAGTTTGGAACTTTGAACAGTTTGCTGATCTGTTGCTCTAAGTGGATGCATTGTGAGTCAAGGATATTCATGTAATTGGAAACTTGTCTTATTATCAAGTACTCTTATGCCGCTCACTTTAATCTTGAATCAATGATCAAAGAACTTCTTTCCCTTATTTGTTAATTACATTATCTAGGCCTAGCGAATCGCTTGATAACTTTCTACACATTCCAAGATTGCATTTTGCATGTGACTATTTCCAGAGCTTGATTCTCCATCTGTTCAACACTTGCTTCAAAGTGAATTATACTTTGCTGTCATGGCTTTCTTATCATTGTTTCATCAAAACTGCTCAATACATTGGTGGATGAGGTCTCAATTCATATGTTATACTTTCCATATTTACTTGTAATGTTCTCATGCTAATCGATGTTGTTTGAAGATTTCCAATTGAGTAGCATGGTGCTTATCTATTGTTAACTGGCTCCATTGCAGCTAAGTCTTGATGATTTTCGTAAGATTGCTGGTCGATGCAACATGATTCAGAGTTCTGAAAATCAATGATGGATACAATATTGGCATCACATTCATTGTGGAGATATGTGAGGAAGTGCATCTCTGACTCTTCATAACTTTCTGAGTTCTTTATTGTGTTTCTAAGGTACTTTCTGTTTTCTTTTTTGTCTTTGTAAGTGATGGCTACTTTAAGAATTTGTTCTGATTGGCCTTTTGCAGATACAATCTGCATCTGGGCTATGTATTAAAATGTGAAGAATTACAGAAGCTTCCCGCAATGTTGTATATATATGATGGTATAAATTTTCTCTAAAAGCACGTTGTTTATATTTTCAATTTTCTATGTAAGCAAAGTAGATGGAGTGAGTTTTCCAGTTCGGTAGGCCTTTTAGCGTTTTGGTAGACTGACTTTTGGCAGCTAAGAGTGCAAGCATTCTCCTTCTGTATACAACAGCATCAGCTGCAAACCTATAATACAAAGCTGATCCTTGACAATCTGCACGCTGTGCGTGGCCCTTTCAGAATATAGTGCCTAAGCTTATCTGAGGAAACAATCTCATGCTAATCACTTTTGGGGACAATGTTTCTTGTGAATGTGCTGTCCTTGATTGAATGGTTTCGATATTAGCTTTATGAAAATAGCCATAGGTTTTTTAGGGTGGTGCTGGTTTTATCTGCAACAGCTAGGTTAAGCTGTCAAATGCTGCTGCTCTAAAGCCAGTACAACCGCACCAGGTTTATCTGGTTATTTAACAACTCAGGAATAGCCCCATTTCACGATCCAATGAATGAGCTCCATGGAACCGAAGGAGGCATGTACAAGTGATTCTGTCATTACTGTTTCAGGTGTTTCAGTGGTGTCGTTCGTAGCTCCAGTAACTTGCAATGACATTAGATTCATGACTTGGTAAACCCCCCCCGGGTCAGGCCCAACACATAAAATTAGCTCATATTAAATGCAGAATAATAATAATAATAATTCCAAAAGTTGTTATTTTTCAAATAATATTCAACTAGTTGGTGGTTGGCGATGATTTCTACAGCGACCAAGATATTATTGAGAAATTAATTTTTTATTAGGATATTTATGATAGATGAATGAGTATCTTGAAAGCTACAAAATTGGCACACATTTCAACTTCTCATCCAAAAAAAGCCACAGAAAAATCTGAAAACAAGAGGAGTAACCCCGTCCTCACACTCACTCTCTAATCCTATGTGGGTGGCTACGGTGCTTCCTAACCTATGTGGGTGGCTACGGTGCTTCCTAAACCGGTTCCTCCGGTTCTTTCCGTTCTCACTTCTTCAAGAAACCCGAAACAAAATTCTTTTCATTTCCGGTTCTCGTATCGACCTTTAAACCTTAAAGTTTCAGCAACAAAGCAGCAGCAGCAGCTTCCCGAGCCGAAGGCTGATAAAAAAAACCCAAGGAGTTCTGATTTAGGATGGCTCCCTGCTTTTCCTCACGTCTTGATTGCCTCTATGTCAAATTTTCTATTTGGTTATCATATAGGGTTTGTATCTCTCTCTTATCATGTTTTACAATATTTATGCTCAAATTATCTTGATGATGGGACTAGACTGGATGAGACAGCACAAGAGACGGGGCAGTTTTTCCGTTCCATTTGCAACCAAACACTAGTACAAATGAAATTTGCTTGTCCGTTCATGTCCAGTTCCTTGTGCCAAATCGTCTTGTTGATCAAGAGGTGACTGAAGATTGGACAAGACGGGACAGGATAGGATAGGAGAGTTAGGACAGTGGTTCTATCCAATGTACACACCAAACACCAACACAAAGAATGAAATTGTTCCAGTCTAGTCCCGTGTGCCAAATGTTATCTTAATCTCGCTTTTTGTGATGATTTGCATTATATATGATCAACGGTCTTGATTGTTGTTGATTATATGCAGGGTAATGAATGGTCCTATTGTTTCTGTTGCAAAAGAGTTGGGTTTTGAAGGAAATTCAACTCTTGAGGGTCTTGTGGTTAGCATTTTTATTGCTGGTGCATTTCTTGGAAGCGTGGCATCAGGTTCACTAGTTGATAAACTTGGATGTCGTCGCACGTTTCAGCTTGACACAATACCATTAATTCTGGGTGCACTTGTAAGGTAATGATTTTTATGTGCAAATAATTTGATGATGAAGATATGCCTACCATTTGCAGATTGTGTCATGCTCGAAGGTTGTAGATTTTCTGATCTTATAATGTACATAATTCTAAAACTTAGTCTAATCTATGACACTTTGCATGATGTGACAGTGCGCAAGCGCACTCTTTGGATGAAATACTCTGGGGAAGATTTCTTGTTGGGCTTGGGATCGGTGTGAACACTGTTCTTGTTCCAATCTATATTTCGGAGGTACTTTACTTTCAATGCGCTACATTTACTGATTTCATTTGTTAAACTCCTAGTTTTTTATGTTAGTTACAAGGGTTGGTCAATTCAAAGGTGTCGAAGAAGTGAGAGGAAAGACTTGGGATTTCTCTCTTTATCCAATCTTGAGAATATGAGAACAATGTTCTTTGAAATTTATTTATTCATTCATTGAAGCTTGTAATATATATTGAATTTTTCTATTATGGTTTGTAGGATGTGGCAAGAAGATATGTTATTGGTGTTGACAGTAACTCCCAATCATTTTTGCTCATCCAACTCCTCATTATATATGTTATAGGTTGCGCCAACAAAATACAGAGGTTCATTGGGAACCTTGTGTCAGATTGGGACATGTCTTGGAATCATTGCATCATTGTTCCTTGGTATTCCTTCTGAAACTGATCCACACTGGTGAGGTTCTTTTACTCTTTGGTCCTTGTTGGTTCCCGGCCTGGGTTTGATTGATGATCTACTTTCACATGCTTGCTCTCTCTCTTAATTTCATGTGCAGGTTTTCTTTTAGTTGATGTCATTCTTTAGAATTAAGTTTTATGATATAAAGTAGGAAGCCAATGGAAGTCAGTTTTGCATGATTTAGCAGGACTTGGCGTCTGCAGTTAGCTTTTTAGCCTTGCATTCATAGGCATCTACTTGTCTCATACATTTTCAAAGGAGGCATTATTAGTCTTTTACTTGATATGGAGGAGGCTTTGATCTTTCTTGCTTAACAAAATATCTTTTTTTCAGGTGGAGGACAATACTCTACATTGCAAGTGCTCCTGGATTTATTCTTGCACTCGGTATGCAGTTTGCTGTGGAAAGCCCCCGCTGGCTATGTAAAGTAGGGGTCTCTTTCTTTTCTGTGCAAACATCTTTACATGTTGCTTCTTGGCATTTCATTCCTGAAGCTTTTATGATTTGTTGGTGTAGGTAGGGAGGCTAGATGATGCTAAAACAGTTATTCGTAATATTTGGGGATCATCTGAAGTTGAAACGGCAATCCAAGATTTCCAATCAGTCATCAAGAATAATGGCGTTAATGTGGGTAGTGGATGGTTGGAACTCCTTGAGGAACCACATTCTAGAGGTTGTATGACTATGAAGGTTGTTCTTGGATATCTCATTCAGTTATATTTATAGTGAAATACAATATGGGTCATAGGACTTGTTGTGTTAGTGTTACAGTTTGTGTGATATACTTTCTCTAGAAACATTTCAATAACATTTGTAATTCATGCATTTTTCTCTTCCGCATTATTAAATAGCTAGATCATTTCATATTTCAATTGTGAGTCTGTGACACACAAAATTCAGTCTGTAGACATTGATGTAGTTGTGTTGTTGCAGTTGCATTTATCGGAGGTGCCCTTTTTGTACTGCAACAGTTTGCTGGGATAAATGGAGTCCTTTATTTTTCATCGCTGACTTTTAAAGATGTCGGTATAACAAGTAGCAGTTTAACAAGCTTATTTGTTGGACTTGCCAACTTTGCAGGTTTGAAATCTAAGGCTATTTGTCTTTGTCTTTTGTATATTGAGACATGTTTCTTATTTGAGTCTGAAGTTTTTGAGTTGGTCATCTTCAGGTGCACTTTGTGCTGTATACCTAATGGATAAGGAAGGGAGACAAAAGCTCCTGATTGGCAGTTACTTGGGAATGGTGAGTGTGGATGATATATGCCTGTACAAAAGCTAGTGACTGGAAAAAATAATATCATCATGATCATTGTTCTTTATCTTCTTTTGAGGTTTGAAATTTCAGCTATATTATGGTATTATTAGTTTGTTGGTCCACTGATGCACCAAAACTTACAAAAAAAAGATAGCAGCATGGATTATCTAAGTTATGAATTATTTTTCTTTATGCAGGCAGTTTCAATGTTTCTTATTGCTTGTGCTATCGGTTTTCCAGTAGATGAAGAACTCAGTCACAATTTGTCAATACTAGGAACTCTGATGTAAGTAACTTTTCCCTAGAATCCCCACATAATTTTAAAATCTGGGAAGAGATTAGACAAAGGTTTAGCCCATGGTAGTTTTGCAAGGAGAAAACAGTTCCATTTAACTGACTCCTATTAATTTAAAGTTCTTTGAACGGAGGTTTTGCCCATGGTAGTTTTGCAAGGAGAAAACAGTTCCATTTAACTGACTCCTATTAATTTAAAGTTCTTTGAACGGAGCAACATAGAGAGCTGCCTTCCTGTTTACTTTTGCTGCCTCTCCATATTTAGCAGTTTCATCTTGTTGGTCAACAGGCTGTGAGTTTTGAAAGCCATTGCATTTAGTACTTAGTACTACCCAATTAATTGAAGATTTAGCCTTTGCTTGGTTTATTTGTCACTTTCTAAATTAGTTAATAAGTTTGGCATATGAAGTGAACTTGGGCCACCTATGACCAGCAATGCTAGATTGATATGACTCAAGAAAAGGCACTTTTGTGGCTTACAGATATGACCTGATGAGAGAAAAAGATTCCACCTGATTGCTGGTTATTCAGCGTGACTTTTATTTAGTAATTTTCTTATTTCAAAAGCTCATTATTCTACCTTATTGAAACTATGAAAAAACCCACTGAATAATTGAAACCCTGCATTTCGTTTGCATGCCTGTTCAACATGATATTGTGATCCAAATAAAAGCTGAGCTACAAGTGAGACATATAGAACTATGCTGAACAGCCATATATTGCTTGTATCACTATCAACCTATCAACAAGTGAATGTTATATTAATAAGGCCATGTCATGGTTATCTTATCCATACATATAAGCATTTGGAACATGTTATAACCTTTTCCAGTACATGCAGTATCTTTTTTCAATGTGCAATTGTTCTGGATGCTTTGCTTCATAGCATCATATAGTATGGATATGCATATGTAATAATTCATACATAAAATATGTACTTGTATTCCCTTTTAACAGACATCCCAAGTGAATCTGTTGTCCTCCAGAATACAACTCTACCTTCAGGGTTTGCTGCATTCATTTCTAGGTGGATTTTTGCAATAGTGAGTGAGAACTTGAAATGAATCTTGCATTGATTGCTTTTGAACATGTACTGCCCTTTTCTCTTGAGAATTAGAAATGAATCGCTACGCCACTATGTCAAAGCATGACATATAACACCATCCTGATATTGCTAGACACTAGGGTGTTTTAAGGTGTCCAAAATCCTTTCCTACTAATCTGGAATATAGGAGTATTATGCATTAATGAGATCTTCATTGATAACTTTTTTGGCTCTTGCATATAGGTACATTTTCACATTTGCCATTGGAGCTGGCCCTGTAACTGGTCTCATCATACCAGAACTGAGCAGCGCCAAGATGCGAGGGAAGATTATGGGGTTCAGTTTTTCTGTTCATTGGGTAGGTACTCAAATCATTTTCCATAATTTATTCCCCAGAGAAAGGAAAAGGCAAGTTCTGCCAAGTCTGTTGATGTTTAGGTCAAATATCTAGCATTTATACTGTCTGGCCATTTCCCCTGTTTCTAATTGGATTTGGAAGGGAAAATGGGAAAGATATAGCACCATTGCTGTTTCCATTCTTATATATTTTGATCTTCGAATCATGTAATTTCAGCTTCTTTACACCCCTTGTGTATTCACCTTGGTCATTTGATGTACCTTCTTTCAGGTTTGCAATTTCCTGGTGGGTCTATTATTTCTTGACTTGGTGGAGATTTTTGGAGTTGCACCTGTTTATACCGGCTTTGGCTGTGTGTCCTTGTCAGCAGCAATATATGCCAAGTATTTCTTAGTTGAAACTAAAGGACGCTCTCTTGAAGAGATTGAAATGTCTCTGAACCCCGATTTCTCTGTCAGAGACAAGTGACCATAAATTGATTTCAAAGCTAAGACAGACGGCAGAAGACGGGATTGTAATGCTAGGACAATTGCACAGATGTTTCTTTGGAAGGTTGTGATTGGTGATCCTTGATGCTAAGGTAGTGAAGTTGTGTTCGAGTAAACTCTAATTTCTGTTTACGGAACAGTTTTACGTAACACAAGTGACCGGAAGAAAAATCATCTGGTTTTCTTCTTTCACATTTTGCCAATTTTGTGCAGGGAGCTCGTTCATGTAACATCAATCAAATTTCATTTGATGCCAACTTCAGTTTGCTTAATGTATCACTTCTAAACTGAAAGTGCATGAAACCTCTACCTGTCCTATTAGTAAACCTTTCTCCTTGTATGATTTATGATTCCAAATTGCATATAACATGTAGATGGTAATCGCATGTTCTTGAGCATATAACGAGTTTATGCATGATATATAACGGGAAAAAAAGGGTACCCAACTTTATTTCTTTCTGGACAATTTCGACCTATGACGGGCATATGAAAAAACAGTTATAACTAGTTCAGCTTTAATTCTCTACGAGCTCTTAGATTTATGGTGTGTTTGAAAAATTGTGCAAATCGTACTTTTTTAAATTTAAAAAAAATTATTTTTTTATTTAAAATAAAATTTTTTTATATTTTGAGATTGTTTTGTTATTAAAAATAATTTTAAAAAAATAAAAAAACTTCACAAGATATAAATCATGTTTCATAATTTTTTTAAAAAAAAATTATTTAAAATTTAATTTTTTAAATAATATTTTTTAAATAATATTATTTCAATATCTTTCTAGATAAAAATAAATATTTAAAAAAAAATTATCAAACACACTTTTAAACAACCTTTTAATCTTCAAGACGGTGCGTCCATGGAGCTGGCTCATCGGTGGCCAGACTGTTTTGGAGCGGTCTGAAAAGTCGAGGATCAATATTATCTCGGCTTTACTCATGTTTAAAACCATAAGCATTTACCTCTAATTCTTTGTGTTTTTATGCACCGATGATTGTGGTATGGGAGAGAGTTTCCCATGGGGTTCCTCGAGACAGAAGCTGGTCACACAATCGAGCAATCTAGGAGTCGGCAATTACAATCAATTCCTTAATGTCAATTTCTGGTGCGGGTAATTAAAGGAACTGCAGCTCCCTCTCACCAGTCACATTTGACATGAGCTCCCTAGGGTTTGATACAACCAATAAAATAAAAAGGAGTAACATCCTATCAATCACACATCTAATGTCTTCAGTATTCTACATTTCAACCCAGGTACGCGAGGCGGAAGGATTGACAGGCTGATCCACTGGTCATGTCCTTTTCATGAGGTACCCCAAAATGATGCCTACCAAGGCAACAAGAATGGTGTATATGAAAGGGATACCTCCTCGACTTCTGCTGGAATGATGCCTCAACAGCTCCTGCATACAATTGCGCACACATTCATTTTTAACACGGGCTCCGCTGATACCGCTACTAATGTCATCCTGCAAGGTAATCTATTTTCTACAACAGAAACTATTGCCTGTGATTTTGTTTGTTTTAGTTTTTTCATTTCTATATTGGGTTTGGGGGGGGGGGGGGTAGATATAATGATGATAAACAGGAAAATACAAACTTTATCATGTTTGTTGTCTTTCATATAACATTTCACAGTTGAATGTGGGATAGAATAAAAAGTGTTGGATTATGCAGATATTTCCTCACACAAGAAATGACGAGGTATCATACTTCAGTACGAAATTGTTTACATAATGAGAAAAGTGCATGAAAAGCGACAAGATCAAGCATAACCACTTAAAAAAACTTATTTATTCGCATGTACTGAATTTATTGGCATTAATAGCCAGGCATGATTGAACACTATATTCACCGTCTCCTTTTAGATGAAATTTACCTAGCAAATAGCAGCTCAGGTAATCAAGTGATAAAGGTCATGAAACTATTTTTTATTATTGTATAATTTGTAGCATTTGCCAGATATGTTTCCTCTTTACTTTCCCCGACTGCATTCATCTAAGAATATGGATTTCTTATAGTATATTGTTTTCTCAGCACCTAATATTTCTTGCAGTGAGAGCTGATCTAAAAGTAAAGGGTAGCTCTAAAAGCATTCCAGCACACACACTAACATGCTATATTCACATACTGAATGCCTTACCAGTTCTTTCTGAAGTTGCCTATTTTGCTGAACAGCGGAATTTTTCTCCTCAGTCAGCTTGGAAATGAGAGCCTTTGCCTGAAATCAGAATTATCATTTCAAGAATATGACCAAGTGTCCCAATCAAATATCTTAACAAGAAACTCTAAAGTCTAGTCAATGTCAAGGAAACAAAATTACAAACTTATATAAAATTTTGATTTTTGTGCATGTGATGCTGAGATAACACCCAAGAAGAGGGTGTCTCTGTGATATATCCCATGATGTGGTGAGTCTTAAGTGTGCAAACTCACCAAAATCATCCAGAGGTTGTGTAAGAAATCAAGAATAGTGGCCAAATCCTAGTTACATAATTGTCAATGAGTGGGGAACATAAGCAGCTGAGAAGTTGACTTTCATAAATGGCTTGGCTGAACATCTGATGGCTAGGTGTTTTAGAATCTAATTCGAGGTAGGACTATGTAATTATTAAAAAGGTTCGAACTGGCTTGGCTGAACATCTAATGTCATGCTTTTAGAATCTAATGGGGCAGGACTACCTCATTATCAAAACTGGTTCGAACTACAGAATAGATGGGGAATCTGAGTGGCTCCGACATTCATAGGGATTCACCAATCAGCCAAAATAAGAGGATTCTCTCCCCCTATCAAAAGGAAGTAGAGTCCCCCTTTCTAATAACAGCAACATTTTTTCATCCTAACACATTACTTGAAAGTTGATGCAATTGAAAAACAAAACAAAAAAAAAATTCAAGAATTGGGATTAAATAGGAAAACAACAGTTTACCAAGACACCTACAGGGTAGGAATGCTGCCAAAAATAGCTGCTTCATAAATAAAGGAATCTATTTTTTAAATATAATGACACTCGTCAAACAGAAAAATAAGAAAATTGACCTTATTAGTCTAACAGTGCTTGATAAACAAATGAAGCCAGGGATTGCACATTTAGTATGTCCAACCAACCATTCATCACTAAGTTTTTCCAACAATTTGGGTTCAAAATTTATTGACAGAAGAAAAAGAATGACATACCTCAGGTGAGTTATCTTCAGGCTGTGGTCTCTGGACATTAGACCTTGAAACCTACAAAAATGATCACATGATAGAGAAACAATCTATTAAACCTACGAGGGCAAACATAAAGACAAAACCTGAACATAATTCAATTCAAAGACCAGGGCATCAGACACTCACAGCTGACTGTTCGGAAGTGCTAAAATTCCCATTATCTGACACGGAAGCTCTAGGAGAAGAACCTTCCTCTGATTCTTCACGCACCGGTGACGGTGGTCCAGGTGGAGCAACATAAACAACCCTCAATTTGCACTCTTCAACTTCATGCCCCGCCTCCTTATTAAACTGCAAAACACAATACATTGAAAACCCATTTGCATAACCCATAAAATTAAACCAATCAAACCAGAAACAGAAATACTCAGCAAAATTATATCACTACCATCTCTGGAGTAATATCCTTGGCTGTAGCTCCAGGACTTGTAATTACACTCTGAAGTAAAAACTTGTCCTTGCATTGCATATCAAGTGGCATCTCCTTTTGTGCTTGCATTGTGACTAACATGAACAAACAGCCCGTCATTAAATAAACACAAATTTAGCAAGATACGAAAAGCGAAATTAATAATAATTAAAGCACAAGAATTGAAGAGAGAAAGAGAGACAAACCTATAACATCACAGGAAAGCCTTGGCAACACAACTCCTGTGTTAGGCCTAACACAATACTTCTTTGGATTTGTTGTCTTGACCTATAATAATTAAACATGCAAATCAATTTTATTATACAAACCCAGTTATTATAAAAAAAAATTGAGATTAACTAATCATTACCTTAAAAGCAACATAATTGTCACTTTTATTTCGCAACTGTAGAGAACACGAGATCTGCTTCTTTAATTCAACTACAAAAATCACAAAAAAGTTAGAAGAAAAAAAAGATCTTCAAAGAAAAGGAAAGAAATATAATTTCTTTCCAAGACGATACGTACAAGGGAATTGGAGCTCTTGAGGCTCGATGCTGAGAAGTTCGTCGGTAATCATTTTGATGGGATCGGCGAGAGTGTCACCGGAGATAGAAGCAAGAGTTAGTGGTTTCCCGTGACCTAGGATAGTTTGGTTTTACGGTGTGGGGGGGTGGTGGGTGGGACAAATGAGAGGGAGAAAGAGATTAGCAGACCAGGAGTAGAAATAGTAAAGTAACAGCGTTTTTTTACTTTCCCTGTTGCTTACGGCCGGTGAGTGTTTGGTAACGCCAAATGGAAGTACTTTACCTCGGAAATACATAAATTTGGTGTTTGTTCTTTTTAACTTGCATGCACTTTGAAAAACATTTGCCGTTACGC
>Ga0325405_1002231_pt1 | contig 19843 bp, 9 predicted proteins | sample PopdelMetagenome_21_FD_205663 | JGI IMG/M metagenome (GOLD analysis project Ga0325405, IMG submission 205663) | Populus deltoides microbial communities from Bellville, Georgia, United States - Xylem-Control-R2 | ecosystem: Host-associated > Plants > Phyllosphere > Stem > Wood/Secondary xylem...
TTGATTTATGTTCATAGTTTAGAACAGAGAAATCTAACAGGATGTAATGAATTAGTGCAGAGTGGTGTCTGAATATGCAGAACTATGTTAAGGAAAGGCATGCTAGATTACTTATTCTAGCCTTTTCATATTTTTTATTTTATTAAGAATATCACTAATTGATTTGTTTCTCAAATAATTATTAAGATGTTGCTTGTCATCATCCTATTGGTTAATCATTGGTCAATTGATGACAAATGGTCAAACTAACATAGCTTCACCATAGAGATAGACAGAAGAATACATGTGAAGATGCTTTTCAAGGGCAAGAAAAGGAACAAGCTTTTAGTTTTCACCGTTGTAGGGATCAAATTGAAAACATTTTTAGAAAATGGACTGAATTTATTATATTGTTAGAGGTGAGCCACGCCCACGCCTACTAAACAACTCCCGGTTGACGAGGACCTTTCACAAGAGAAATAAACAACTGTTAAAACATAGTATTTACTGAATTCGAATCAATGATTTTAGATTCTGAAAGGGTGAAAAGAAATTTGTAGTCTAATATTCTTCAACACAAAAATGTAAGCACATGATCTACTGAAGGAATAATCTCTCCTCTATCCAACATGTTATCAAAATTCGAAAGATTTAGAGAGTACAAATTAAAATTCATTCCCGAACCATTTACAGGTCATACATAGTTCTTCTTTTCTTAAATTTTCGTTTCGGAATATGGAACAATTAAAGCCTATTCAAGCTATCTTTTAATATCCTCCACGCATTTCACACTCTACCAAATGTGACTCTCATTTATGAATCTTTCTTTTTATCTTTAATATCTATGCAGTTGCTTATAACGCTGGCTGATTCTCAGAAAGAGTGAAAAGAAATTCTGTCTGATCTTGCTCAACACAAGATCAAAAAGACATGATAAGTGGCAGGGATAATGTCTATATTAGCTAGAAAAAGAAGGGAAAGAAGGAGACAGCTTGTTCTTCATCCAATATTCTATAAAAAATTATAAATTAAGGGCGGAGAGAACAAATTAAAGTTCTTTTCCGAACAATTTTGGAGGGCCATGCATGCATTCATAACTTTATATATGTATAATCCCCATGCATTTCACATTTCACCGCATTAAAAAATAATAATATCGAGTCTAGCTCAAACAACTAATTACTTCTAAAATAAAGACCAGAAATCATTAGCTTTTCTTGGATATTAAATTTATTCATAGTTATTAAACCTTGTGAATTGATATAATAATCTAATAATTTAAAATCTGATTTAAGTTAGATTTCATTTCAAATTATTGTTGACTTGCAGACTGGTGGCTTGGTAGAAAAAAAAAGATTGAAAATTTATTTTTTTTTGGACAAAAATGTTAGACTCATGTTAATGGGATAATTTAATGACTCATTGAATTAAATTATTAAATTGAATTAAATTCTAGACTGGATGGATATGACAAACATGATTTACTTAAATTATTGGCATATACTTCATCTATATTTGCATAATTTCTGAGGTTATTTGGTTACAAAAATTCTACATTAGTTTGCAAACTTATTTTCTAAAACAAAGATCATTTTTTATGGCCTGTTTTTTTTTTTTATTAATCTCTTTATTTTTAAAAAATTTTATTTTTTAATATGAGTTTTTATTTTCTTTGGGTTTTATGACTTCTTTTTTTTTACAATTCTGTCTTTTAATATGAGGTTTTCATTTAATTTTATCTTTTAATATTAGATTAATGGTAAATCTATTTTCATATTTTATTATCATATAATAAAAGTCTTTTGGTTTTTTTTTTATTTCAGGTTTTTTTTTTCAATTTCACCTTTCAATATGTTTTTTATTTAATTTTCTTTGGGTTGTTTTTACCTTTTATTTATTTATTTTAATTTCATCATTTAATATAAGATTTTTATTTAATTTTATCTTTTAATATTGAATTAATTTTTTTCTTTGGACCTACCTAACGAATAAAGTCACATCGGGAAAACTCCCATACAATTTAATTTAAACCTAAGCTAAAAAAATAGTTGGATCATGATTTTTCAAGTTTAAACCATTACACAGAATTTCATAATAATGCTAAAATAATTTCAACAATTTAATTATTAAATTTTATGTTCACTTTTTTAATCCAAACCGCAACAAGAGCACAATTAATAAATTAGTCAATACAACTAAAAGACATGAGGTAAATTTAATTGTTCATATAAATAATAAATCAAATTAATATAATTTGTTAATCGTTGGATTTCAAGTTTCACGTCGTCGGTGAGTGGTTAATGCATTGATGTAACGATGCCTATCAAGCCCATGATTTTTTTTTTAATTTTTAATATGAGATTTTTTATTTTTTTTTTGAGTTTTTTTTACTATTTTATTTTTATTTTATTTTTTTCCAATTCTTTCCTTTTTTTAATATCATGTTTTTATTTAACTTATTTTTAAGTATTAAGTTGATTTTTTAAAAAAAATTACATGTTGAATAAGATTATAATAAAACAACTTCTATATAATTTAATTTAAAATTTAAATTAAAAAAATATTCAAGTAAAGATTTTTTAGATTTCAACTAGCATGCATACCGAGTTATAACAAAGCTAAAATGTTTTCAATAGGTATTATTTCTTTTACATTCAATTGTTTTTTTATAAATCCAAACTGCATCGAGAGCGTGTTCCATAAACTAAAAATCTTATAATAAGTTTATATGCTTAACCTATAGCCATTTTAATTCAAATATTACAATAATAAAATTGATTGTTTTGTTTCATGGCATAAAGCAACACAACACGATGAACAAACCGCAACAATCAAATCATTGTGCAGCACAATACTGTACAGCGAGAATTCAAATAGGCTCAAAAGTAATTAAGCTCGACTTCCAAGTAAGCTAAAATACTTGCTCCAAACTAAAAGCTACTTCATTTTCAAGCTAGGTCGATCAATCACTTGGTATAAATTAATACTAATTAGTTCTATTTACTATATATGTTATCCCTCTGTTGTTGTGCATCATTAGTGAGTATACGTCCTAACAATGTCTATAGCACTAAATATGGAGGGCCCTTCACATAGCTCTTCACATAGTCCTTTGCATAGTGCAAGCCTCAGTACTGATTCGGGGCTGCACTTCTTGATGACCGAAAGTCCGGAACATGACGGAACTCCCGACCAACAGATGGGGCCAGTTATTCCAAGGGTTCCACCAGAGTTTCGTGAAATGAAAGAGAACACGGGTTGCTATGAGCCAAAGGTGGTCTCCATCGGTCCCTATCACCATGGGAAAAAAGAACTCGAGAAAATGGAGAGCCTCAAGACTAAAATAGCGCGCCAGCTTGTCAAAGATAGTAGCGAGGTAGCTGAAGAAATGTACAATAAGGTCAAAGATTTGGTCAGCGATGCAAGGGAATGCTATGCAGAGGAGTCAACCCGTCATTTGAACGATGAGAAATTCACCCGGATGATGTTTCTTGATGGCTACTTCATTCTCCAGTACTTTCTGTCCAACAAGCTTGAGAAACAGAAGCTGAGGAACGAAGATGTTGCTTCAGTTACAAGGGACTTGTTATTACTAGAGAACCAGCTCCCTTTTCGAGTTCTTATCTCATTGATGAGGTTGTTGGTTACAAGTATGCTAATGTTTAATTTAACTAGATGTGATTTAGCATGAACATGAACAAGAATTTTTTACTTTGTTAAATCTTAGCAATAAAATTATAATTGTTGATGAACTTAGGATATATAAAAGGAAAGGGGATCACATTGCTGGGGAGGATAAGTCTTCGTCCCGACAAGTAAGTAAAACATATCTACTTTGTGCCATCGATTTTAGTTCTTTTGTATTTAGTTTAGGAACATGCTAAATTAATTATTTTTTTATTAAATTATTTATATTATTCTGCTCATAACTTGCATGCATCATAAAAATTTGAACTAAACATTTTTATTTCAATTTTCCAAGAAGCTGAGTTCGGAAAGTGAAGATCCAAATTTGATGAAAATCATTGAACATTTCTTCGAAGACAATCGTGCAATACCTCCTCAAAGAGAGTCGTGCTGGGAAAAGATATCCAATTTTCTTTCAGAATTGGCAAGAAAATTAATATCAAGACGTTCGAAATCCCCGGGATCCATGGCTATTGACTCTGCTTTCGATCATCTTCTCGAATTGTTTTATTTCACGTACGTATACGGCAAAAGACATCATCGACGAGGGAGAAGATTGTACCGGGAGATCACAAGCTGGAACCGGTATTATTCTGTCAACGAGCTTAAGAACGTTGGAATTTCTTTTATGCCAAGCAACACCCGTGTTTTCACTGATGTCAAGTTCAAAAATACATTGCTCGGTGGAGCACTCCTCATTCCTCAACTAAGCATAGAGGAAGAAACCAAGCCCTTGCTTTTGAACTTGGCAGCCTATGAAACATGCGCTGGCTGGTATTCTGCTACGTGCACCTCGTATGTATGCTTTATGCGTTCACTGATTGATAAACCTGAAGATGTGAAGGAGCTGCGATCAAAGGGAATACTCCGCACCACTATAGGAAGTGACGATCAGATAGCACAAATCTTCAAAGAGATAACAACCAATCTGGCGCCCAACCCTTCTGCTTACAATGAGGTCAAACGCTCTGTTGAATCGCATTATAGAAGCAGTGTCAAGAGATGGATCATTGAAAATAAGGGTCCTTTTTCTACAGCAGTGGTCAAGTACTCTTTTATTTATGGCATTGCAGTAAGTGCCATACAAGCTTACTTAGCAGAAACAAAAGAGAAACCAGGTTTCGGCAACTGCAGCTGCTCAAACGCCACCCTATAATTAACACCCTTAAAACTTGATCATACACATAAGAGCTGTTTTTTTTTTTCTTCGTCCTTTTGTTTTCCCCATTAACAGTGTGGAATGGTTTGCCATATGATATATATGTACTGTTGTACTGTTTGGATTGTCGTTTCTTTCAAGAAGTCGTGTGATTCAAATTGATAATTAATAAGCAATATCATTTTCAGATACAAATTTATTAATGCATTCGCTTTTGCACTTTCAAGAAGTCGTACAATTTACAGTTCATGGTTCTTTCTTTTCTTCGCTTTTGCATTTTCAAGCTTTCATGGAACCAGTAAAGCATATATATTGAAGCTATATATCTTTATCCCCCACGCATTTCACATCTTACATAAAAAAATCAAGTCTAGCTTGAACAAGATACGAATAGTTACTTCTTAATTAAGAGTAAAAATCATTAATTACTTTAATTAATAGCAGATATCATTAACGTCTCTTGAATATTGGGTATACATAAATCGATATTGACAAACACCCTACATCTAAAATTAATATATTTTTTTTAATATGAGCCTAGCTACCTTCAGATAAAAGGATAATTAATATGATATCAATGCCATATTTTCTATTTAAAAAACATATGAAATAGATAAAGCAAATCCAAGGTGTAGGGATTTAGTGTGCATAAAAGAAAGAGATAAAGCTTAATGAAATTGATTTTTTTTTAGAGTTGCTGGGGATATAGGATTATGATGTGATACATTAATTAATAGGATTGAATGAGTATTATAAAATTGTTTTTAGATATTTTCAGTCAATATCTTTACTCCAATTAAATAAGAAATTATTATGTATACTTTTTTTTTTATATAATAATTATTAGGTAGGGCATTATTACCAGACATTTTAATATTTTTTAAACATTAAAAAATTTGAAATGTTGACTTCGAAAGTGTTTAGGAATATAGTTGCGGTTGCTTTTTAAAGTACTTTTCACTTAAAAATATATCAAAATAATATTTTTTTTATTTTTTAAAAAAATATTTTTGATATCAACGCATCAAAACGATCCAAAAACACGAAAATAATATTAATTTTAAGCAAAAATAAATTCAAAATTTTTATAAACACAAGTTGGACTGTGTTCCAAAATGGTCTCTTCATCTGACTCTCCACAGCTAAATTTGGCTCCTCTTCATTAACAATAAAATTTCATAACAGCTATTTTAGAGGATATTTGAAAATATAGTAGCGATTGTTTTTCAAAATATTTTTCGCTCGGAAATGTATCAAAATAATATTTTTTTATTTTAAAAAATTATTTTTGATATCAACTCATTAAAGCAATAAAAAATAAAAAAAATTTAAATAAAAAAATTAATTTTTTTAAAAACTATTTGGAATACAATTCCAAATGACCTTAAGTTCATGACTGAGGAACAATTTTTGTTTTTTCAAAACTGAAGCACAAGAAAACTAAACAATTGTGAAACACGCTGTTAATAATTTTGACTTGAAAGGAAATTAATTTCTGATAATCCCTTAAATCTTCACGAGAGTTGTGATTTGGATTTGGTATCAATTTCTACAAAATGGGGGAGGAAGACCTGCATCATGTAGATCTTGTAGAAAGAATTACTATCTTGTAGAGCCATTTTCTAGTTGTTATTTAAGATTATTCTTTATTTTTCTACATGAGGCATGAGGCTCAGAAGTTGTTATTTAAGATTATTCTTTATTTTTCTAGATATTTTATATTCTTCTTTTGGTTAGATTTCAAAATTTCAAAATTTCAATTTTTATAACAGGAGTCCCAGGCGAGAAATTAGTATTAAAGATGAGAAAATCCGTGAAATGCAGTTACCATCACATTGTTCAAGACATTGTTCATCAGCAACCATCACATTCACCTAATGAACCTGTGAGCATTAGAGATATGAAGAAGCGAGGAGATTAGAGAAACTCTACAGCTGTAAAGATTTCAGAAGTGAGGTCAGCTAGGAAGATAACTGCAATTCGCTTCAATTAACCCAAGGAAAATTCATGCACAAATAATGAAGTCTTTATACAACCCAAGGAAAAGTGTAGAAAAAGGAACATGAAAAAAAAAAATTGTTTGAACATACCATCACCTACATGAAGTCGGACACGAGGATCCTCAAACCCAACAGATAATTGTGGAAAAAACTTCTTAGACATCTACAGTAAATTGGAGTTAGATGGAGAAGCACATAGCTTGTGATACATGAAGTGTTTCACCAAATCATCGCTTACATCTATAACCATCTGATCTATTTCACATATATCAATAAGGTCCACAGAACTAAGGCGAGAAAGTTCCTCAAGAACTCCACCATCACCACCACCAACCACCAAAACCTGCGTTAGGCGTTGCATGAAGTGAGTATGAACCATACATGAAAATGAAATTAAATACAACAAGTTCAAAAGACATCAAGACATAAAACATGAAAATGCTGTTTCCAAGGAAAAGCAACCGGTCAATTTTTAGCTGCATGGCTATGGGGAAACATATCCATGAAGTTCTAACGAGGAAATACAAAAACTGTAGCAAGGTAAATGACTCTTTCGCTACAACTACACAGATTACTACGGCATCATATCAGGATTCATACAAGGGTAGTGGAAACACTATTGCATGGCATCTCATGAATTTCAGATTGAAGACTCAAGCTTATCTTAAACTCAAGTTTCATTCTACTATCATTTTCTCGTACTTTTCTTGCTTTAATTTACTATTTCAGAAAGAAAGGTAATTATAGTTCTTTCTTTGGAATGGAAGTTTTCATAACTCATTGATAAGTATAACTGTGAGAAAAAAAGAGAAGTAATGTTCATCTTCCATTTCAAAATTTCCTCCTAGAGCTCCAACGAACAGGTATTTGGCGGGGAAAAAACATGAATGTTGCCTAACCAATCACTTCTGGCAGTAAATAAAATACAAGAGGGTGAAATTATTAGCACTGGTTCATACAGTTTTGGGAGATGGAATCGAACAAAGGGGAAGATGAGTGATCATCTCCTGGTATGCACATTCATCTTTCTCAGTCAATTGAACAATACCATCAAGAACAAGCACTTTCCCATATGATGTTGACTGCGAAGAAACAACTTTGTATCAGCCATGTCATTTACAAACTACACAGATGCATCAAATGTAGGTAGACTTCATAAAGAGAGGCGGCCAAACCTCAAAAACCAGGATCTCTTGGTACTCTGACTTTCCCTGGTATAAAATCTCTTTCACTTCCAATGTGTGTGCTTCTCCTGAAAAAGGATGCCCCAAACAACATCTGAAGAGAAATTAAAATTTTTATTGCTGATACATTCTATATAGGACGAGATTTGCTGCATAAGAGAAGAAGAAGAAGTAAGCAAAAAATTAAAAGAACTCTATTGTGGAAGCTAAAAGATGGCAGGTTGAACCTCTAGCATCCTCTGTCCCTAATATTATTTCCCAAGGTTCTCCTCTGTCGTGCAATGTTTTAAAATTAACTTCAGCAATTAAAAGAATCACGGCCGGAAAACACTTGGAGATTACTATTCACCTCAAAAACTGCAGAATTCGATACAAATAATTTGAAGTTGCAGTTATTTACTATCATCAGTAAAAACACAATCCCAGATAAGCGTATACAGGGTCAACAAGTGGAGATAGTATTGCATTAAATGGAAATTCCGTAAAGGAGTGATGCATACCGGGCCACATGGGGTTGTTGAAGTAAACCATTTTGCTAGCTTTACCTATAATAACAAGGGAAAAGGAGTGTTAGCAATAGTAGCAACCAACAAAAACCAAAATTCCCAAAATCAAAAACAGAAATAATAATAATAAAAAAAGATAATGACCAGAGCAAGAATGAGATTCTGAGAACCACCCAGAAACAACTGTAGAGTGGCATATTGCATCAAGCTCAGGGGCAGATGCCTTAGCCTTCAAGCAACAAGAAGGAATAGCCTTCTCTGAACTATTCCCGTTATTCACCTTCCCATCCATAGTCTTCTGGCATTCCAAACCTCTTCCTGCGCCGCCCTCCATAGATTATCCTTTTCTTCTCCAGCTCAAGCCTCTGAACACCACAGAGTCAAGAAAAATTAGTGAATGCAAATAAAAAAAAAAAACAAACTTTATTAGTGAATACAAATGAAAAAACAATCATGGTGGTTAATCAATGATAACAAAATCAAAAGTTGGCCTTCAAATACAATCATTCAAAACATAAGAGTAAAGATTAAAAAAAAAAAAACTGTATAATTAGTGAATATAAATTATTAAAAAAATTAATAATTAGTGAATAAATACCGCAATGATAACAGGATCAAGAGTGATGATAATCAATAAATTCCAGATTAGTGATTGATTCAGTACCAAATAGAAAACACAAGAATATATAATTAAGACTCTAATTGGATACAGATGCTACTTTCACTGAATATCAGAGAAGAAATTATTCATTTCCACTTTTGGATAATGTTACGGCATGCAAAGTGTATAACTTGGAAAGAAAAAGAACAAGAAGTCCTATCTACACAGAAATAATCTATTCAAAAAATATTAAAAAGAAAAAGAAAATGTCAAAGGCAGGGAAATTGAGAGTTAGGTTATTAATAAAACAAAAAAGGAAAGAAAAGTCAAATTCAACTAGCACTGCCTCATTTATTGAACATGATAGCAACAAACGCGCAATAAACAAAAAAAAAGGTATGTTTGGTTCCCAAGAAACTGTAGGAAAATAAAAAAGAATCAAGAACATCAACATTCTTTTTCCACCAACAGTAGTTTTTTAGTTTTATCGTTCTTTGAGAAATTAAAGAAAGGGTGCAAGAAACTGAATTTTCTCGAGAAACGAACAAGAAAACGTTAGGGTTTACTAAAAATGGAAAAAGAAACAAATCCTTTAAAAAAACTTCTCTTAAAAAAAACCCAAGAATGAATTCAAGAAAATGAAAAAACACCCTTGATCATTTATGAGATTCATTATTGATCATTATTGTTTTATTGCTGTAATTTTCGCTTAGATAGATATATGCAATGATGCATCAAAATCAAATAATGCTTAATCACATTCTTCGTTGACCTCTCAACCAGCAATATGATGATCTGCACAAGTGATGTCCTTTCGAACTTCCTTGCTGTCTCCTTTCCTTGAGAAATCCTTGCAGGACGCTGTAACAGAGATTCAGCAGCGATTTATTCAAACGTCAGAAGTTAAACACCACAACACTGACATTCCTCTTCACCTCCACCTTCTTTCTAGCTCGTGCCTCTTGAGTTTTTATCTTCCAAGCTTTTGAACAGCCTGCGTTTTCTTGTAAGAACAAAAAAGATCTGTGGAGTTGTGTGTATATTTGGGGAAGACAAGCTACAGGCAGCCATATAGAATTTGCAATTCCAGAGACTAAAAGGAGTTCAAAAGCGTTCATTTTACTAGTCCTAGCCCCAGATATGAAGCATACAAATCATTTTGAGTACTTTCGTGACTTCGGGATCCAGAGAAGAATACGTGAATATATAATGTAGTCATGCAAGAAAAATGAGATTTTCTATATATCTATATACTTTACCCGCAATTCGTCACAGTTTAGGTATTTTTTTCCACAAAAAAAAAATTAATTGTATACACAAACTTTTTTGGCATGTTTTTGTAGTTAAAAAAAATTCTAAATAAATAAAAAAAATTATATGTACATGTAATTAAATAAATCAAGCACTATGTATGTTAATAAATGAACAAAATAAACGATAAATGATAACTAAAAATAAAAAAAAATCAAGAAATATGTATATAGATTAAGATATTCAATCTTGCAAGACGAGATATTTATCCGATTATGTTAGCTACATTTGTTTATTAATATTTTTTATTTAATCAAAAGATAATATAAATAGACACACATTAATTGATTGAATAAAATAAAAAAGAAAAATAATATTATACAAGCATGTATATATTAAAAATATTATGTGCAAATAATTTTTTTTGCTACATTTAGGGCAAGTCACAATTTTTTTAAAAAAATAAAATTAAACGACGCGTCGTTTGATGCTACCTAGATTCCCACCAAGGTGGCCAGGAAATCAGGCTTCAACTTTTTTGATCCAAAAACCCATGTTTGACTTAAAACACTTAAAAAATACCTTAAGAATCATAGTTTTTAGACACGGCCTAGGGTTCCAGGTTTTGACCAGTTCGCCTGGGTTAAATTTTTTTTAAAAAAATCAAAATAACGCCGTTTTAGTAAAAAAAATCAATGGATTGCAACCGGGTTTTTGACCTGGTCTTGCAGGGTCGACCGGGTTTTTCCTTCCCCTATTTTTTCTTCAACCCAGCCCGGCTGCAGCCCCGGGTCAACCCACTGAGCCGAGTTTCAAAACTATGTTAAGAACCATGATAAGCTTATTCATGGCTTAAAAAAAAGAAATTAACATGAAATCAAAATTCAAACTAAGCTCATATATGTTTTTTCAATGCAAAAAAACACATCTAATATAAACTCCTCCTCATCAAATAGAACCATATGACACACACAAATATCAACCATTTTGATGATCTGAATCATTGTTAGTGGAATTTTTCTCTCTATTGCTAGAGTTCAACGATCTCTTTCTTCTCTTTCTAACCACGGATTGAAAAATAACAAAAATAAATTTTTATATCAAAATTAAACTTGAAAAATTTTGAAGAACCAAAATTGTATAATTTGGTTATTTTTAAATTTCAAGACCAAAATATATTTGTTGCCAAGACTAATAGCTTGCCCACCATGTTTGACGCCTTTTCATTCCAATCCCTCTTTTTTCAAACCCATTTTTTTTCTAAAAAATCACAATTAATTAGCCTTTAATTAGAACTAAATCGCAAAAAACAAACCTTCAATTAAAACTAAATCACCAAAAAAAAAAAATTTAAGGGCCAAAACAAATTTTTGACAAGTACATACTGCACCACATTGCTATCCACGGTGATTTGTGTGTGCGTAAGTAAAAATGCCATGCGTTTTAAGTTATAGTATAATAATGATAATACATATAACCATATGAATGTAGCAGAGAAATTATTATAGCTTACATCCAAGTAAAATCATGCTGGATATCCACAATCCACATCATGATCATAGAAAGCTCAACAAACTATAACCCAGTAGAACACAGTTCCACATAGTAAATATTGGTATTATCAACATTATGCAGCAGCCACGGTTTCTGCAGGCTTTGCTGGTTCAGCTGGTGCCTCTGCTTCCCAGAAGGCAGTCTTCTTCCCGGTCTTAGAGACGGTCTGAAGAACAGCATCTGGCTGCACATTTCCTTTCACTGTGACTTTTTGCTCCTTCAAATCAATGTCGTATGATTCCACACCTGAAGATGCTCACAGCAGAAACACTCAATTATCATCAAAGAACAAAAACTATGAACCAAAGGTCCCCGCTAAATATGAAAATAGCATTTGCTCATGGAATTCTAAGCTAGATTTGATTAATATTTGAAATCTACCTTTCATTTTTTTTTTCTCTATTCGTTGATGAAGAGTAAAGAAGTGCATTGCTTTCTAATGTACAATTAGTAAATATCCTAGTCTTCACAAATTGCAGATGCTCCGAAACCTCATCATACCAAACTGCTAACTAACCTACTTGTAAAGGTGCAAAATTCTGTAACCAATCTTTGCTCTAGTTCATTATCTAATAGACCATGAACACGATGTACACCTTGCCCTAAAATTCCTGGAACAGTACCTTAGCATCAAGGACTAAGATTGACAACCCAGCAAAGCCCATCCAAAATGTTTGGCCATTTCAATTGTTTGTGTGTGTGTTGGGAGAAAGACAGCACGGTCAACAAAGCTCCAGAGACTAAAAAGATCAAAAGCAAAGGCAAGAACAAACCTTCCATTTTGCCCAAAACCCTTTTCACAGCCCCAACACAGCCTTCGCATGACATACCAACCTTGAGGACAACAGTCTGTAATCAAGCAAAATTGAAAATCATTACACAATCAAAAATCAGCAACAATCATAATGTCAACAAATCAAGAAGAGGGAAGGCAGCAAAAACCAAGACATGCTCAAAAACAGGTGAAGACTTCAGTTAACATCCGAGCCTAGATAAATTTCTAACTCGTAACAATAACACAGAAAGGAAGAAAAAAAGCCACTTTTGTATCCCTTTCATCCTACAATTTTCATTCAACTAAATCCAGAAATGATTCGAAACCCCAGTTCCAGGTTCCCCAACAACAAAGCAGCAATCTTTCTCCCTCAAAAACTAGGTTCACAAAATTAAATTTTACACCTTTACCAACTTTTTTAACCATAACAGAATTCACTTAAATCCTCAAACAAAACAAAATGAACAACAACCCAATAATCCTAGAAAAGATTCAAACTTGAAATTCAACATGGCAATCCAAAATCAATCAAAAACTCAGAAACATCCCATCACAAGTCAAAACAACAAGTAAATAATACAATAAGAACATAGACTTTGCCATAAAAGATGAATCAAGAGATAAGAATGTTTGGTACCTGAGACATGATTATGGTATGACTGCTGTAATAAACAGAAGAAAAAACAAGGAATCAAGAAGACAGAGAGAAGATTTTAAGTTTGTTCTTGATTATGCATTCTTCAAAGTCGTGAATTTATAGAATTTTTTATGTGAGCGATGAATTTTTTTTTTGTGGGTCCCGGCAACTGTTTTTTTAATTTCTATTTTGCTTCAAATTATCTACTTATGCCTAATTCCCCAATCAATTTTAATGTAATTTCTTACTTAAAGAGTTTTTTTTTTTTTTTAAAGTTAGTCAACAGAGAATTATTTAAGTGATTCAAATAAATCATTGCTTTTACTTTCTATTTGCTTGTGATGGTGATAAATGTGGATAATACAAATTATATAGATTTTGTTTGGAAATTTTTTTATTTTTTTATAATTTTTTTTTAATATCAATATATTAAAATAATTTTAAATAAAATAATAAATTTAAAACAAACAGAGTTTTAACTGCAATCCCTAGCTTTCCTTGTCAGATTCTGTCTTTTCTTCAAAAAGTAGCTTGTTGCCTAAAGAGAAAACGATGTGTACAGTAGCTGTTGCTGTCCTCCGTACAGTTTCTTAGATCGAGGAATGGTCCCAATGTGAATGATGTGATTGGATGTCACGTTCATTTGATGCTCGAGGCCAGTGTCGTTGTGCTAGACAAATAGAAAGTTATAATTTTTTTTTATTCCTAAAAGTTTGTTTGTTTTGTGTTTAAATATTAAAAAAAATTATTAATTTTTTTATAAATTTAAATTGTTTTAATGTGATGATATTAAAAATAAATTTTAAAAATAAAAAAAATATTATTTTAATATATTTTCAAGTAAAAAACATTTTAAAAAATAATCGCTACTACAATTTTAAACACTACATAAAAATTACACTTTAAAATTATAAAAAAAAACCTCAAATTCTGAATAAATTTATAAAAAGATTAATTTATTCCTAGCGGGTTGTAAATGTTTTTCCAAAAAACAATAATGGGCATACAAGCTATTTCAAAGTGTTTTTTTTATATAAAGAAATTCAAAGTTAAAATGAAAAAGATTTATAAAAATATCTAATTAAATAGATCAATAATCATCAATATAAATAAACAAAAAAAATTATCAACAGTAACTAAAAGAGAAATTGGTGAAATTAAGAGATAAATATATATCAAGATATTTAATATCATAAAATAAAATATTTATCCGGTTGTTTTTACTGAACTTGTTTATTTACAAAAATAAATGATAATAGAAATATAAGCATAAATAAAACTGATTGAATAAACTCATGTTCTAAAAAATATTATGCTAGGCCGAACATACAGGAAATATTATTTTAAAATAAATATTTTTTGTTTTGAAAAATAAAGCTCATTTGTATAAAACAAAAAAAATAAATGAATTAAAATAATATCTTTAAAAATCAAATACAGACAAAATAGTTTTTTTAAAGAAAAAAACTTCTATTCGAAAAACGCCTGAAAACTTGTGACTCAAGTAATAAGATTGGAATAAACTTATAGAAAATAAATTTAAGATAATTACAAAATTAATCTTTATTTTTAGAATGACAAGATGTCTAACGATATTAACTTTTAAACATGTAAACCGAGTCATTAACTAGATCAAAATCATTGCAAATAGAAAACAAATAAAGCTAAATTCCCGGCAAATCAAATGAGGATGATGAAACTAGAAAAAAAAATTAATTACACAAAAGAATCTAAAAAAATTACAATTAAGAGAATGAGGGTGAAGATAAAAAAAAATTAGAGCACAAACAAAAACTTTCAATTAGAGGGTTAAAAAATAAATTTAACAAAATGAAAACAAATCAAAATAATGAGGGTCAAATTAAAAAATAAATAAAACAACATAAACTTTGATTGAATGGTGAAATTGAAAACCAATCAAACTTTAACAAAAGGGACAAGGAGAAAAATAAAAAAAATAACCAAAATAAAAAAAATACTAGAAATTATAATTAAAGTACTAAATTGAAAATAAATTTTTTTTTTTCTAAAAGAGATAAGAATGAAAATAAAAAATCAAAAGAATGAGAACTGAAATTAAAATAACAAAAACAAAAAGGAAAATCATGTACTTTTCCTAGCAGGAGAGAGAAAAGAAGCGGAAAAAAATTGATCACTGGCTACAAATTGCTATCATATGCTGTCATGCGTTACACCATGAGGAAGAAGATGTGGTGATGCTTCCAATTACATAATGAAAGTACATGTTTGGCCACAGGATGAAGTCTCATGTGCCGCCTAAAAAACATTGATGTCACAAGTGTATAATAAGCACAACTCAGTAGCTTTCTGAAATTAAAAAAAAAAAACTAAAAATTCAAAATAAATATACTAAAACTCCCCTCATTTCTCTGGAAATTACAAATAAACTTGTGTGAAAGGATAAAAACATCTCTAAACACAAAACGTTATTTTTTGTCTTTTCTAAGAGCAAATACATATTTCTAATGTATTATATAAGGGCAGAACAAAAACAAATCTTGGTCAACAACTTAATATATATTTTTTTACATTGGAGGTAAATATTTTTACTATTTTAAAGTCTTTAGAAAGACTAAAAGCCCCTTGGTCAACAATTCTAATTTTTCTTGACTCGAAGGGTAGAAATGTAATTTAAGTGTACAAACAAATTAGAAAAAACTAAGATACTCCCGGATAATCTTTTAATGAAAAATGGACCTTTAGAAAAGACCAAACCATCCTCATCACAAAACCTCCCATTTGTTTCCATCCAATAGCAAAATGATAATTTCATTATAGCTATCCATAGTATACTAAAGCTATCCAAGGGCAAAATGATAGTTTTACTTACTCTTTGAACATGATAGAATAATTTAGTGTATAACTAGTTTCGTGTTCAATACTACACTATGAGCTAATCTATTTTTTTTCAATGTAAAAAGAATGTTAAAGTTATGCAAGCATTTCCAAAAGAAAAAGAAAATTTGAGGCTCATGTTATTATTTCAACTGTATTTAATAAACTTGGCTAATTTAAATAACTTGAATAATAAATACAATGATAATAAATAAATTGGAAAAAAATTCACAATGAAAAAAAACATGTTCAATTTAAGACCCTGGTCATTGATTTGACTAAGTTCAATAAACTTGATTGATGGAATAATATGATTATAAAAACCATCAATAGTAAATAAATCTCTCTTTTTTTTTTTTGCAATAATAAGTAACTATAAAAATGAGTTGCCAATATAATAATCAAGAGGAGAATAAAGAAATCCAAGTTGAAAACTCATCATTGCTCTGTTGTGGACATCCCTTTACCACCAAAAAGAGTTAATCAAGATGGTTCTGATGCTACAATGAAAGGTTGTATTATGACACTAAAAGAGGTTATATGCATCGTAAGAGAAATGACTTAGAAAGCAAATCAAACATAAAATCACGAAGTGAGCATCTCATGTTTATATTTAATTAATTTATTTAATTTAAAAAAAAAGATTCGAGATAACCCTGGTCAATTCCAAACCCAGTGAAAATTCCTATAGAAAGAAAATAAAAAAATAATGAAGTCCAATCTCCAATTAAATAAATATTGATGAATGAAACTTAAAAATGCATGAGCTTAAAAAATGAAAAAAAAAAAAGCAGATTCAGGAGAACCTCTTAAACTTGAGTTAATTTCTTAAACTCACAACTCGTGAAATCCTTGATTTAAACTCAATCAAGAAGCTCAATTCCCAACCAATTTAATGTTAAAGAATGAAATTGAAAAAAAAATCAATTTAAAAAGTTTATCATAACAGAAAAAATAACAATAAAAAAAATTTAATCTTATAGGAGAAAAAATGGAGGATGAAATCGTAAAAAATCAATTTAAAAAACCATCTAAAATAAAATAAATAACAATAAAAAGAATAAGGACTAAATCTAATAAATAAAAATAATATAAAGGAGGATGAACTTGAAAAAAATCCATTTCTATAAATTAATTTAAATATAACAAATAGTAATTAAAAAAACATGAACCAAATTAGAAGGAAAACAAATTGAAGGGTTGTTTTAAAAGTTTGGAGGGTCAGGTATAAAAATCAAGGAGTAGAGGAAAAAAAAAAAAAAGCTGAAGGAGCCAATCTAGAGATTTGTTGGCCATACACGCCCCATAAGCAATCGTTTGATTGCCAAACACCAACGCGTGCGACATATGTCAATCACTTTGTTTTATTAGTATTAGTATTTATTAAATGATTAAATTATCCTGAAATCAACTTGATTATAATAAAAAAAATACCATAAAAATATGAAAAAGCTCATGAATGTCGGTCAAAGAATTTTTTTTCTTAGAAGGGTATTTTAATTAAGAAAAAAAACACATAGATTTGTTTTAATAAAAGCAGAGGCACAAAATAGCAAAAGAACATATTACTGCTATATATAGTATTTTATAACATGATACAAAGTAAAAACATTATCTCTTTGAAATTGTAGTGCATTATCTTTTTTAAAAAGTGATTTTTATTTGAAAATATATTACATTAAAATCATATAATATTTTGATATGTTAGCCAATTTAATGTTTTTTGAATTTTTTTTATTTTTAATATCACTACATCAAAATCATCAAAACAAATACTATAAAAAATTAATTTAATATTTTTCAAAAAATATATATTTTTAAAAAGCATATAAAACAAAGCCATTACACTCCCAAAAATATTTTTTAATTTTTATTTATTTATTTATTTTTGTTAATGGTAATTGATTTTTTCATTTTAAATTAAAATGTTTTAGTATTTTTTGATTATTTTGATGTTAAATATAAATTAAAAAAACAAAAAAAAAACATTGAATTCAATATATTTTCAAGAGAAAAAAAATTGTTATCATAATGCCAAATAAGTGGCAAAATTAAATAATTATGGTAGCTTATGTTTTTATGGTAGATTAAAGTTAAAATGATACATTTTTTATTTATAAAAATTTAATTTTTATTTATTTTATATAAAAAAATATATCTAACTAAACATATATTTTTTAAAATTAATTTTTATAAAACTATGTTACATAAAAAAATGCTAGGGTAAGTTTACCAACCATAGAGGCCCGTAATCAATTTGGATTTTTAGTACTTTAAAGGGGGAGTAGATGAGATGCACAACTCCAAGTTGAGGTAGGAGCTTAACAAAGTATAAAATATATATTGCATTTCCTTCAACTCTACAAGGCCTTTGCTTAATTCATTATTGCATTGGAATTGTAATAATAATTATTTTTTAAAATATTTTTTATTTTAAAAAATATTAAAATAATAATTTTATTATTTTTTAAAATTATTTTTAACATAAACAATATTAATTTGAAATAAAAAATATTTTTTTAAAAAAATAATTTTAAAACACAAAAAAAACCACCTAAAAAAACCTTGTATCTAGTTTAGTATCTGATTTGATTCAAAATTCTTTTTATGATTTACTATGTAAATCCTAAAATAATATCATTATTCTTGAAATAGATCGGGTTGTATCTTAGCTATGCCATACAAGTTTTGATCAAATTAAATATATTCAAGATCTATATATCTTTAAATCTTTAAATTACCAAGTTAATCATTCAGATGTACTAATTGCCGTTTGGTAGAGCGATTAGACCGCATTTAGATTTAATCGAATAAACTAAATCAAACAAGTTTGATCAAATTAAATATATTCAAGAAGATCCATCTTCAAATTCGGCCTGAACGAAAACTCCAAACCCATAAATTACCAAGTTAATTCGGTTCTAACGTAACCATTGGTTAGAGATCATCATTCATTGGTACTAATTGCCGTTTGGTAGAGCGATTATACTGCTTTCGAAAATACTTTCAACTTGAAGCAGAAAGTTTATCATCCATCTACATCTACATCTAGTAGTAATAATAATATTATTTAATAATAATAATAATAAAGATGAAAAAGTTGATGAGAACTTTGAAATATATATTAATATAAAAATTAAACAATAATAACAATAAATATTAATGTTAGAAAATCTACAATAATATTTCAAAGTCAAATACAACGAAAAGAATATAAATATAAACAGGTACCGTACTGTACTATACGCATACGTATGGTAAATACTCTATATTAACGGGGGAAACTGCGGAGCTTCTTTAGCTCAACAACGATCACAGTAATGTTATCTTTACTACCCCGAGCCATTGCAAGCTCGGTTAGCACTGCCGCTGCCTCAGCTGCGCGACAACTCTCGCTCACGACTCCCTCCCGGGACCCCCTCCTCCTCATCCGGCCACTTAGACATCTCTTTGTGACCCGGCATGCGAATTCGTTGGCGATGACATCCCATAGGCCATCGCTTGCTAGGATGAGGAATTCATCATCGTCTGTTCGTTCAATCACGGTGACATCTGGTTTGGATGATACAAATGGTTTGAGATACTCATCGCCTGCACCAGGATATTAAAGCCTCGTGAGGAAGGATTTATAATAATAATCATAATAAAATCTAC
>Ga0325405_1002246_pt1 | contig 19788 bp, 3 predicted proteins | sample PopdelMetagenome_21_FD_205663 | JGI IMG/M metagenome (GOLD analysis project Ga0325405, IMG submission 205663) | Populus deltoides microbial communities from Bellville, Georgia, United States - Xylem-Control-R2 | ecosystem: Host-associated > Plants > Phyllosphere > Stem > Wood/Secondary xylem...
TAATATGATCATATTGTTTTTAGTGACTTTAATTTAGATTCCGAACAAAAACGAGAGAAGAGATTATGAATGGATTGGATTCCACTTATACTTACAAGAGGGTGAGATAATTAGGCAAAAGAGAGGATTAAGACCTCGTTCTGTAATCCATAGTTTTTAAACCCGGCCCGGTCCAAGATCCAGGTTCCGGGTTTTGACCGGGTCACCGGGTCAATTCTTATTTAAAAAAATTTCAAAAGTCAACGGATTGCAACCAGGTTTTTGACCGGGTCAACAAGGTCACCGAGTCAGCCTGGTCACACCAGATCATGACTTTTTCTATTTTTTCTTCAACCCGGCCCGGTTTCAGGCCCGGATCGATCCGCTGGTCATGCCGAGTTTCAAAACTATGTTGTAATCTATTTATTAAAAAGAATGTTTAAAAAAGAATGCAATAAAAATGTTTGGTATGAGTGTGATGTAGTTTTTTTGTAAAGTTTTATTTTAATAGTTGAGTTTTTTTAAATATTTTAGACCTTATATTTTATTTTTATTAATAAATTGGTTTTTATTTAAAAGTTTTTGGTCCTTATGTTTTTCTAAAATTATAGTTTACTTCTTATGATAAAAAAAAAATTTCCATTGACAATTTGGTCCCTTCATGATTACTCATGACCATGTAATGATTCATTACATGATTATTATTTTTTTAACCAGCTTTTGGGCATATGCGTTGCACATGGATTACTCAAACATTTCTATGACTCTAAATTTATGAATTATATTAAAAATATTAAAACAAAACATAACATCCACAATTTAAATATTATTTTAAATTGTGATAAAAATTTATTTTATTTTTATTTAAATTTATTATTTTATAAATTTAAATATTGACAATGTGATAAAAATTTAAAATTTATTTTTATTTAAATTTATTATTTTATAATTTTAGATCGTTTTGATTTGTTAAAATAAAAAATAATTTTTTTAAAAAAATATATTATTTTAATACAATATTTTTAAATAAAAAAACACTTTAAAAAATAATCACCACCAAAATATTAAAAATTACCTAAAAAGAATTGTCTAGTACAAACAAATTCTCATTCGATGTTAATTTGCCCAAGACTTGTCTCCCTAGTTTTACCTCTCAAATACATATTTTTTTCCACAACAGTTCATTAATTAATTAATATGTAAGATAAATTAAATATGCCAACATATATAATCTTTACAGAAATTAATAAAATATATGTATTATCATAAGTGATTAAGTGTTCAAACTATTGTTTAATAATATTTTGTGCCATTCAAAAAAAAGAAAAGAAAAGAAAAGGTCTTCTATTGTTTTATACTTGGAGCCTAAAGCCCCAGGGTTGCAAGAACTGCAAGAGCATCAGAGACAGCAAAAACCAAAAGAAAGACAGAGAAGCCGCAAGAGAGGGACTACACCCAAGGAAGCAGCGAGTAAACAAGGAAAAACTAGCAACCTGAGAGCTATCTTCGAGCAAAACAGGAACAGCAGCACCTCTACTAAAAGAAAAAAAGACCATCCACAACTGCACCCCATAATTATAAGGGCACTTGGTCGAGAGAAGAACCACAACCACAAGACCTCTTGCAAATGCAGCAGATGCTAACTAAACAAGAAAAAAAAAAAAAAACAGGGGAATACAAGATACAAGACAAACAAGCAACCAGACCAGTGTACAAGCAAAAACCTAGACTGCCCCGAAGCTGCATAAAACACTCCCTCACACCACTCAACCCAGAAGAGCTCTCAAATACACCCTAGGAACAGAACCAAGGCCAAGGGAGCCCCAAAACAAACCTAGCGCTAGGACTAACCAATACTCCAAACCCAAACCACCCAAAACCAAGAGACTCAACACACGCACTCAGGGAGACCCAACACACCCACTCGCACGCACGTACCCATGGGCACACATCACACAGCTACTGGCTGAAGCTCAAGAATGGGGAAAAAACAAGCCAGATGTTGTCTGTGGCCCGACCAAACAAGCTCCTAAACTAAACCACAAGGCCCTCACTACTAGAACATCAACAGCAGAGAAGCCACCAAAAATCAATCCACTAGGACGATTTCCATTCATGGTTTCTATATACATCAGCACCTGTATGCCAGAATCGATCATTCAGATTCTTGATCCAAAATAGAATAGATGCCACATAACATCCTTCTAAAAGATGTTTTTTCTTGTCAAAAAAACTATCTCTATCTAATAATTTAAATTTTTAATAATTTAAGTTATTAGATGCTGTTTCAATATATGATTCATATTATTCTCTAACATAGCCTTTCAAGTAAAAACTCTTTGGACTTGAAATTTGCATAAACCTACACTACCTTATGTTTAATTTTTATCAAATAAATAAAAATAATGAGATTCAAACTCATGACCGCTTAGTTATCAATGCTCTAATACCATATCAAAAAAACATCTACACCCAATAACTTAAACCATTAAATGAAATTCCAAGATATAATTTATATTATTCTCTAACATTCCTCAAACAACAATTCTCTAACATTCCTCAAACAACAATTCTCTAGTACCATTGGTGAATGCATTATATGATAGCAAGTAGACATCATAACTCAGCACACCAAATGCCTTCTCCTTTGCCCATGTTCTAAAATTAAGGCTCCTCACAATAACAAACAATAGAAACAACTACAATAATCATAACTAGAGAGTGATGTCTTTTTCCTTTTTGTTACTGGAAATGATATTTTGTGTGTACGATATGTAGGGTAGCTAGCTAGTGACAATTTTCACTAATGGGGTCGACCATTTTTGATTGGTCATGAAACCATGCGCAATCAATTATCCATATTGTACAGCAGCAGCTCGCAGCAGCAACAACCCAACTGATGTTGATCGTAACAGCATGTGAGTTGTCGAATATCTTTATCAGCATAGCGCTCAATACTTCTTTTGTTCTCTACTTGATATGGAGGATGATCAACCCAAATTCTAAGTCTTCCATTCTCAACCGAAATGTCTTACTGCCTAGCGTAAAACGTTGCTAGCGCTACCTTTCACCACCTGAGTTTCTTTATATATATATATATATAGAAGTTCTTGTATAGTTAAAAGAATCTCCTAGTTCTTATAAATTTTATTAAGAAAGAAAACATGACGCTATTTCTTATCAGTGATGTGATGCCATTCCCCATCTATGATTTCATAAAGTGAAAAAAAAAACTAACACTAAAATATTCTTTCAATATTACAATTAATAAATCCATGGTGCTAATTCAAACATTATCATTATATTTAATTTTTTTTGCAAATTCAATTGATCGAGAAGGTGAAATTTAATATTTATTTATGTAATGAATGTAAAATCTTAAGGAAATGATCCATCATATCAAGATTTTGAACCTTTTTTTAATGCTAGGTTGAGAAGTTTTTCATCCAAATGATATATAATAAGATTTTCAGTTTAAAAAATATGTAAAAGAGGCTAGTTTGGTCATTCCAACAAACCATGGAGTGGGCTTAATTTTTTTTTTTTTCCTTTTTATTAACCATAACGAAGAGAATCAAACAGGATACCTCTTAGGAAAAGAGGAATGTGAGTGCCAGTAAAACTATAATATTTATATAATTTATATTATTCTCTAAAAAAAATCAGTTTTTATGTTAATCTCTCAATTAATAACCTTTTGCATAATATATATATTATGGCTCTTCATTGCGAAATAAATCCCGACTAAAAACTTTAAGAGAGAGCGCCTCTATTCTATTTAGCTTGAGTAGGTTTCCAAGCACTAATGATAAGTATCGGAAAAAAAAAAACAAAAAACATAATCAATAGTTTAAACACTCTAATTAAATTAAGCAGTTCTCAATCCCCCCCCCCCTCTCTCTCTCTCTTATATATATAATTCCAAATTCTGAAGTCTGAACTAATTAATTAGACGATGGACAACCAAAATCATCATCTTTTGTTTTTTTAACCTAAGTATTCAGTTTCATAAACTAGTGATTTCTTCCATCTAAAGGAAGTTTTATAGGCAGCACGTTGATGAAGAAATTATGGACATTAATGGTCATTTCATAAGTGAACGTTTAATTTCACACAAAAAAAGAAAGGATTGCAGAAAGCCAACTAGTCTTCCAACGGGAACTACTTGCTTTATCCTAGGGAGGAAGACTATGAAGGTTGGTTTAATTCTTTCTTACAGAAAGCCAACTGGTCTAAGCCCCCATTTAGATAGCTCCTATGGGCTATATGGCTCCAAGCCGCTTCTATAGAAATGGTCTTGCAGTCCTAAAAATATCAATTTCATGCCTCAAGTCTTACAGATTGGGACGCCTTGTATAGTCATAAAACACCCAAAAATGATAAAAGAAGGAGAGGGGGAGAGAAAGAGACAGAGAGCTAGTTCTTTTGGCTGCCCTACAGTTACAACGCATGCAATTCAATAAAATGGCCAAATACACAGTTCAAGCTGTCAAATATAAATGCAAAATACATATTTAAGTAAAGACAAAACAAAGCGATAACAACTCGGCAGCAGTTTTTGTAAGGTCTAAGGTGCACCATCCATAAATATTGCAATATTATCCATTATCTCTCTCTCTCTCCCTCTCTCTCTCAAAAGGATAAATCAGAAATATACATACAGAATATTTAGGCAGGAGACAAATAAATGATTATCTTGGATCACGCGCCTTGATTGGTGGCTTTCACGTTTTACACAGATGAAAACATTAAAGGAGCTGATAAATCAATTTGTCATCAGCCACCCCCCACTCTCTCTTTCTGCCATTGTCCTTTTCTAGGACTGCAACAAATTAACTTTGCCTGCCCATTACTTTTCTTCCTCGCGTGCCACACTTACAGAGTTTTTTTCAGCATTGTGAAAAACAAAAAAAACAATAAAAAAGTAAAACAGTAAAAAAAAAAAACAATACATTTAACAAGTAGCAAATGATATTTGCAACTCTTATTTCATAATTGATATCTCTGATACTCAAGTTGCATATATCATTTATGATTTCATACAAAATTAAAGCCCAGATAATTTCATTATAATAGTGAGATTTGATGAATTAAGAATAGAATTGGGGTTTATTTAAGTTAAATTAGAGATTATATCGAATTAAGTATAATATAAGATAATTAACTATAAAATATATGAATTGGTTTAATAATTTTGTTATAATTGCGAAATTTGATGAATTTAAGTTTTCGTCGATTAATTTGATAAATTTAAATTTTTGCTGATTATGTTACTGCTATGGTTTTGTTGCAATGCCTTCAAGAACCAGGATATAGATGGTATTTGCATGGGGGATACTACTAGAGGTCTAATTCTTGGGAAATATCAAAATTGAAAAGGTCATACATATATTGAAATCCGTTTGCTTTGCAATTTCATCGTCAAATTAACTCAAATCTCATTGTTGGGATGATGTTGGCAATTATGAAAAGAGATATAAGTACAAGTAGTATAACGATTCAAGGTACCGTGAAGAGATTATGAGTATGGTGTCTCATATTAGAAGGTGTGGATGGTTATGTAGAAAATATTGGAGTGGTTGTTTTTACACATGAAGAGTCATTTCAAAATCTACTTAGAGTGCTACTAACAATCAAATATTCAAATCTAGGAATAATTGTCACTTGGAACCATAAAATAGTTAATGGCAATAAGGCAACACTTAGGAGAGATTTTTGGGCATCTGGTGCCTCAATTGATGTGTTTCAATACTAACATCCTTTGATTAGCATTGACAGAACTCACCTTTATAGTAGTTATAAGGACAAGTTATTGATTGTAGTTGTATATGTTGTGAGTAATAGAGTTTATTCGTTGTGTTTTGTTATTGTTGAATAAGAGATGAACAATAATTAGAGTTGATCTTATAGATTTGCTTCGTTGATATGTAATTAGCAGTCGCACTGGTTTGTGTATTGTATTAGATAGGCATGCGACGATTAATAATCTCATGGCATGGGTTTGTCCTAAGCCTATTGGATATCATCGATACTGCTCATGACACGTTATGAGTAACTTTAACACTAAGTTCAAAAATATTACCTTGAAAAATATATTGCATGAGATGTGTACAAATCCTTCAAAATAATATTTTAATACTTTATATGAGGATCTAATGGAGACTAATGATGTGATCAGAGCATGATTAAAAGCTGAATCTAAATAAAAATAGGCATTGTCTTATGTTTTTAATGGTTGTTGTTATGGCAATATGACGATGAATTTGTTTGAAGTTTTAAATAATATTTTGAGAATTATCATTGGGTTGCTTGTGTTGACCATAAATATTTTGTAGAGCATATAGAAAACGTTAAAGAATTTTTAAGTCATGATGTATTGTGGCCTCCAATTATCTATGAAAGTAAACGAATACCAACAACCAAGAGACCTAAGCTGTAATTTTCAGGTGAGGAAAGAGAAGGGGAAAAAAGACTCACCGATGACAAACCGAACCACCACTTGCAACACCCGTTATACCAATTGGAAAAGGACATGAAGATGGTTCCAATAAAATGATGAAAGGGCAATTTTGGTTGTCGGGAAGCACCACACACACTGTTAAAAGGAAATGGGTGCCTCTCATATGCCCACGAGCGAGCCACACCCACATGTCTTTTTTTTTACCAAAGTGTCATGAAGTTGACTTTTGAATTACAAAAAACTATTGTGAAAAACTAAAAAAGCTATTTGACCTGGGCTTAAATTTCTTTATTTTAATGGTATTTTCATTATTTTATTGTGCATTATAATTTTTTATTAGTTTTTATATTTGATCAAATACCAAATTGTCCCTTGGCTTAAATTGTAATAACAAAAAAACTATTGTGAAAATATAAAAATACCCATTGACATTAGGTTTGATTTTTTTACTTCTAAGTGTATTCTGGTCCTTTCACTATATAATCAACCTAGAAAAATACTTATTTGTTTCTGATAAATTTGAAAATGACAAATAGATCATGTGAAAAGATTTAAATACTCTTGAAAGCCAATGTAAAGTTATTTGGGTGGAGAAACAAAAATATCATTACACTATTCCAGTGAGTAGTGTTTACATGTTTGGAGCTACGATGTTGGTGTTTTTCAAGAGGTTTTAGGTTCTGTTAATATTTGGCTCGGATAGGGAAGAACAATTGTCAATTTTAATACATAAAGTTTCTAGCGTGGAGAGTTTTGAATCATTAGAGAGTGATAGTTAAAAAAAGTATTATATGCTGGAAGATATTACGTGTACTTGGTAGGTAAATTTGTTGTTACTATATACATATTATCAATAAGTTAGTATAAAAGTTTAAGCTCTATGAGTTTTTTCTTTATTATTGTTTTAGGAAAACAAATCATGAATTACTTATATCAATAGGTTCACACTATATAATTTAAGTAATAAAGAATCTATTACATAAAAGTTCAACAAAATAAACTATTACATAAATTTATGATAAATACATTCAAAAAAGGGATTTCTCTATTACTTTATTAACCTAAGTGAATAGACAAAAGCGACACCAAATGTATCAACTAGAAGTTCGTCCAACCAATAGCCCATTCACAGGGCACCAGTCTCAAACCGAAAAAATGGTTCAACCAATCACCCATTCTAAGGTGTCAAGCACCTACCTGAAATATATGCTCTGCTAGTCATCCATTGCTGTTGTTTAGTGCCTACAGCTTCACTTGTATCAATAAGTATACTAGATTAAGTTCAAGCTTAGACCATATATATACACATTTCACTTTCCATTTCCTCAATAATTCAACATTTTCAGTCAAACACAAATCTAAACAAGAAGTAACAATTTATTACTTTCAGATGATTCAATATGAGTGTCTCTGAACATTGTTCGGTATTTTAGTCATATACGAAGTTCTAGAACTCAATTTTATACAGGATTTTTATTTTTGTAAAGTTAAAACACCGGTTTACAACTTTTATACGTACAACTAAACCTAGTTTTGCCACCAACATACTGAAATTCAAAATTTTCAGTAGCACAAAAACTTGTCCTGCTGATTTCGATTTAGACCCTTTGTTGGTTTTTATTTCATATCTAGTGTTTTTGTAACTCCAATTTAAGCAAAGTCAGTTGCATTTGAAAGGTAACACCCGTGTCTAATACTTTGATGATGAAATTATCTCACATTCTATCATCTTAAGGTCCAAATCTTAGTGTAAAAACTAAAATACAAATTTTCTAGTTTTTTTTTCCTAAGTTTAACAAGTATCTTTTTGTTTTCCATGTCTTTTTCCATCATTTTCATCACTCATTAACATATAACACCTTCACATATTATCATTTAACATAATCTAAACCCATCAAAACCACTCTTTAAAAATTGAATTTCTCTTTACTAACTTATTTTCCATCCATCATCTATATCAAATATCAACATCTTACAATTCAAACACAATTCAAATTTCATTACCCATAAACCTCTACCAAAACATTATTTAACAACTTAACCATTCAAGAAAAATATAAAAACAAATTAAACTAACTATTAAGAGAATTTATTACTCTTATTAAAAAAAAAAGATAAAGTAAAACTTGAAACACACTTTTTTCATCCCTTTATTTTTTTTCTCAAACCGCCTCCTCTCTCTATCCAATCTTTGGGATCTCTCAAGTTTTTTTTCTTAAACCCCCCTCCTTGCACTCTTAGATTGCTTAATCTAGCTTTTCTTTAAGTTTGGATGATGAATTTGCAAGGTTTTCCTCTCAATGTTTTTCTCTCCTGTTTCTTTCTTTCCTTGGCCAACCAATATTTTTGGAATTTTTTAGAGATTTCTTCTCTATTTATAGCTATAAGTTCCCTTGCTTACACCTTGCCCCCTCTCACTTTCTTTATTTTCACATTAGTCCCTCATGTTTATGAAATTCCCATATTAACCTTTTATATTTTCTCTTATTTTTACATTGCCCCCACCATTTCTTTTATTTATACATTGGCCCTAATATTTCTCTTATTTATAAATTTGCCCCATAAATTCCTTTTATTTACTAAACTTCTTAGGTCTTTATTATTGCTTTCAATTTCATTCTTTATCAATTAAACTTCTAATTAATTCAATTAATTTGTTCAAATGAACCCTTCCACTCATCAATTACATTCTTAATATTTATTAACTTCAACATTTTTTTATCTAATGGTTTACATGATGATTCCAACCAAAATCTTTTTCATTTTGACCGAACATAATTCCTCTCACCACATTTACCACTTTAAATATATTTTTTTATCCAATGGTTTACGACATGGTTCAGTATAAAATTTTTTGTAAAGTGAGACTTTTTAATTGTAGGGTTGATTTCATGAGAACATAGTTGAAAATTCCTTTCCTAATAATAGGGTTAGATTTCTTAATGTTTTCTAATTGCAGGGCTAACACTTATCCTTCTTCATGGCAGGGTTGGACTTTTTGATAGTGGGGTTGGATTTTCTGGTGTTTCCTGATTGCAAGGCTAAATTTGAGATTCCTTTCCTAATATGGACCATTTTCTAATTTCTTTTTCTTGTTATCCATTAGGAGCCTTACTAGGTCCTCTTTTCTAGAGTCTTGTTGGACTCTTCTTTTGTTGAAACCTTGTTGGGTCTTTAATCATTGAAAGCCTTGCTAGGCTTAGTACCTTGTTAGGTTCTTTTTTATTATAGTTTTGCTAGACTCTTTCTTTGTTAAGACCTTGTTGGGTTTTAATCAAACGAAGCCTTACTGGGTTTTTTTGTTGGAGTTTTGCTTAACTCTTTCTTACTAAACCTTGATGGGTTTAGGATTATCTTGAACCTTGCTAGGCTTTGGAATTTTATTGGATTCCTTCTTTGTTGAACCTTTGTTGGGTTTTAAAAACCAAATCGAATCTTACTCAGCTTAGAACCTTGTTAGGTTCTTATTTTTTAGAGTCTTGTTAGACTTCATTGAGGATTATTTCTTATACAATTCCTACAAAAATATTATGCAATGATTTGGGCTTAAATAACATACATGTATCTTTATCTGGTTGGAAATATAGGCCTCATCTTTCTTACAAATCATCATTTGATTGGTAGAAAGGTTTATTGCTATTGATCTGGCCCTATGGTTGCTTAGTTTAAATCTTCAGCCCACTAAGGTTTTTCTAATGTGTTTGATTGTCTTTTCATCATATAAGTCCGCTCTGGTTTTGCCCATATGATCAATGAGTTTGATTTCCTCTTTTTTGCATTAGCCTGCTTGGGTTTTACCCATGTGATCAATATGTTTGACCATTCCTTGAGAGGTGACACAATATTAATTATGATATTGCCCTCTAGTCAGATGATGCACCCCAGTTTATGATATTTTTTCACCATTGACCGCTCATTTCAATAAAGAAGTGGCACTCTATTACTCTCACTTTCTAAAGGAGTTCATCAAATCATTTGTTATCAATGATTATTATAAATTTTCCTCAACTACTGCATTCATGTGATAATATTTTTCAGGTATTATATCCATCTTTCAAAGGGTAAATTGGATTTGTAGACATATAGATGCCTTCAAGTATAGCATTACTCCCAACCACTGATAGAGTTCATCAAACCATAGACTGTTATTAAGCAACATTATCCTTAGCCGATCTAGTTGTGCTCATTCTTTTACTCGTCATCAAGAGGCATTTATCATCGTCAAATGTTGTTCATAGTTTTAATGGATCATAATTTGATTATGGGCTTCTTTACCCCCCAACTAATCTATATATTGTCTAGTATCCCTCTAAAGGCCCAATGCCTTACCCCTAGTTACTCAACTTGTCATTTCTTGTCAAGAATCTTGTAAATGCAGTCAGTGACCACTTTTGTCTTGAAATCACTTTCTTGTTTTAGGATTAACTTGTAAATCTCAAAGATTATGCTCATTCAAGTCCAATTATTGCCATGAAATCATGAAATATAATTTTAAAAGTGTTTTCATTAATCGTAATCCCAAGACATGTCACTTAATACTAAGATGCATCTTCTGTGCATTTTTGGTTGAGAATTGACAGGGTATAGGTTGAGAAAAGATGTTAACTCAAAGTTGGGTTATCTATAGCTTAAATGAATTTTTGCATTTTAAAAATAGAATTTTACATGATTTAAGCTTAAAACAATTTATCTTTTTAATTTCTTACAATTATCAGGGACTTTAATCTCTCTTTAGGAAAAAGATGATTTGGTCTAGTGAAGGTACATAATTAGGTGATCTTCTATTTTGTAGGTTTTAAAGCAAAATACTTGAATAAAAACTCGAAGTTTTGTTATGAATAATGACGAGTAGTTTTGTTTGCAATGTCATGATTCTTTTGAAAAAGTTCTTTGCATTTTGAGAATGTCATTTATGGGTTCAGTTTGTTTGCTTGCTTGATTAAAAATGACTTTTACAAGCACATAATGAGGTTATGGCTCTTGGTTATGAAAGAAATAGATTTATAGGCTCAAAGAGTGTTTTAAGATTCTAAAAACTTAAGATCATTGTCATTATATCTTTCAATCTTCTGTTCTTTTATAGTTACTTGATTTGCCTTTTTTGCTTGCTTTAATGGGATATCCTCATTATATCTTAGTGTGGGGTGTGATCCTAATCAGGGTTTTTATAAAAAAAAACTTTTTCAGGATCAAATGGGGATCACAAAGGATATATTTTAGAATATAAAGGGATAACAAAGATGGTTTTTCATCATTTCAAGCACAAGTGGATAGATCAAATAGATTTTGTCCTTATTTAGTGTGATTGTTTTTTCATAAAGACTTATATTTTTGTGAATCAATGACTAGCAAAACAAACTACATGTGATTATGCATACAACTAAAATATAGACCAAGAGATATGAGATACGAGCTTTCTGTACATTTTTCATTTTTTGCATCTTGGTTCAAAATTGTTTAGTCACCTCGGAATGAGAATTGCTTGAATGATTCATATTCTACATTGTTTTAAGAAAACATCAAATTATTTCTGAAACCAAAAGGGTTTTCAAAATCGATATAGCTAAAATGTTTTGAATAGAGTCATGGAGTCAGACATAAAAGTCAGTTTTGTGAGTTTTAAAAAGGTGAGGATTACCTTTTAGCATTTTGCATAACGCACCTTAGGGTTGTACTTCCAATAAGGAATTCAAAGCAGGGCATCTTAAAAGTGTTAGTAAACAAGTTGACCATTTTGTTTTCTATCAGTGGAGGATCCACTTGAGTAACAACCCCAAACCATCTCTAGACGTATTCTAGAATAAATTCCTTATCATCTATTTCCATATTTTGCATGTTAAATATGTCTGAAGCGATATCCATGATGTACTTATATTTTTTAATGAAAGCATCTACCAGATTTCCACTTTTAAATTTTCATATTGTCCAGCCTCATATATCAGCCTAATGTTGCCTCACCCAAACTACCCTGAAAAAAATGCATTAATAATTTTTCATCGTGCATTATTTCTACCATTTTATTGTAATAACATTTAAGGTAAGTGACAAGACACTGAGTTCTGGTATACTTAATAAACTTGGGTACATGAAACTTTTTTAGTACAATCGCATTTAGGACTAGACACATCTTGATAGCTTAGACATGATCATACAAGCCCACTCCTTCGATAGCCCTTATCCTAGCATCTAACGTTGCTATATTATCATAACCAATGTTTTCAAAGGATTTTATCTTGTAGGATTCATTTGAGAATGCATCCACAACTGCTGGGGTCGATACAGGTATTGTTGATTGCACAAATTTTGTATTACATTGAGTTTTCTAACTCTGTCCATTCTTTCTTTCTTCAGGCTGAATTGTTGTAAAAGTCACAAGCCAATTGGACGGAGCTTCACCATAGAGGTGTTTGAGTGTCTGCTTAAGAAAGCTTGCAATGCGAGTTATGTTAACCTTCAAGGAGTCCAACTCCTTGAAGAAATAGGCATCTTGGTGAGTGTGTTCTTCATATTTCATGTTTCCTTGTCGAAGTTGGGTAAACTCTATAAATTTGGACTTTGCGAGGACTTATATTTAAACCTGGATATGCACATATGACATTTAAACCTTAAATCATGAATACATGTATGCTTATTACTGCAAGTGTATGTACATGTACATAGAATATAGATTAACTTGTTCAAAGGGTTAATCCATAACTTCTTTGTTGAATACAGGCAACAATCCATAGTCTGAGAAAAGATCTTTCCCAGGTCTTCATCTTGGTTAAATCTCGTACACATTGGAGAGAATAAAACAAAAACGTATGTCAAAGCCTCTTTTTTTAAAAAGACAAAATAGTTCTTATGTGCAGTAACTTCTCAGTCTTGGTCCTTAGGCAATTCCTCACAACTAGTTGCATTAACTCATATTCTTACTTGTATTAAAAAAAAATCATGGTCTTAGCTCAGAAAATCCTAGGAAGTTCAAGATTATTGATCAGGTCTGCCTTGATGCAAAATAAATTATTAGGCAGTCCATATCCTAAGGGCAGGTTCTAAGCTACTACATGAGGGGTAGGCTAACTACCTGGTCTCAAAATGGTCTATGATTCATCTAATGACCACCTTTCATGAAGGCAGTGTAGGGGTTTATAAGGAATTATTAGGACACAATATGACCACCATTACCAAGTAAACACTCAGCTCATAGTTGAATGTTTCACGAATATGAACTGCTACTCTTCACTTAACCTAGAATTGGCTTTAGTCTCAAAATTAAAATGCAGAAGGCATTAATTCATACCCGATGTACTTATGCATGAGCAGTATGTAAAACAAAATGCATGCTAAAATAAAATTGCACAGACAAAAAAAAAATACAAGCAAACAAGAAATAAGAACAAATAGCAACACGAATCAATCTTAACCTTCTATTTCTTACAATAATAACATTAATCAACTCAGAGAGAAAAAGTGAAGGATCTCATGCATTTTCGCTTCTAATGTTCAAAGAAAATGAAAATCAATAGCAAATAAAAAGAGAGGAATTTTAATTCAAAGAAAAGAAGATCTATGCCTTGTTTTTTATTATTTCTTTTGTTTTAGAAAGAGGGGGGGTGGAGTAGTGGTTGTTGGATTAAATGGTGACCAATGTGATTGGTAAAATGAGGTGAGTGGGATCGTGGTTTACTTAGGAGTGAAAAGTGAAAATTTTCAACTTTCAAATGTTAGCCAAAAATATTTATTTTTTAATTGGTATCGGCAATGGATTTTCTGTTTCGTATTTATGTTTTCAATTCAACAATGAAAAATCCATCACAAATCCTTTACATAGTTTTTTATGATAAAGTATTGTTTCGCACGGATTTTTCGTTGTTAAATCTATTGTTAGTATTAAGAAAATCATATATACATGTTTCGTTGTTAATCCATTATTTAATCAACAATTTAGCTATTCTATTACTAAAATCTTATGCTAATAGCCATATTTTTATTAGTGAAACTAATTGATAAAAGAGTTTAAAGACAATTTTCTCAAGATAATTCAGGCATATTTTTGAACTCAAGCCTCATTTAGATGAAGGATGTAGATCAATTTAACTATACTGAATGGTTGAACTATGAGCAAATTACCAAAACCTCCCATAGTTTGGATGAAGGATGCAAATCAATATAACTATACCATATGGTTGAAACAAGGGTAAATTAAATTATAATACTTTGCACCCTCACTTTTCATAAATTATAGATAATTAAAGGAGAAGTATTATTCAAATCATTGAAAAATTAAAAATATTAAAATATCCTCATATAAAATAACCATCTAAATAAAGAATGCCCCCTATATCTTCTTCATTTTACTCTATACATATATATCTCTCTCTTTCTTTTCACTACCAAGTGAGTGTTTATTTTCATGGTATAACATGCTTATAAAAGTGTTTTTTTTTTAAATTGCTTTGCGCTTGAAAAAATATTAAATTGATGATCTTTAGATGTTTTTGGATGATTTTGATGTGTTGATGTCAAAAATAAAAACAAATAAAAAAACATCATTTTAATACATTTTTAATTGAAAAACACCATACATGAATCAATATCAAACTCATACTTAAACCTAAACTAAATCCACCATCTCTTTTTACGAAATCAACCATCTACCATCATTTTTATAAATTCTTAAACCTTTTTTTATGAATTTTAACATAAAATTTATAGATTAACCGAAACTAAACTACACGATGTTATGTAAAAATGTGTGCATAGCCTTAGCTAGTGATAAATTCAGCCAACTTATGAAATGTTATAATTGAAATTCTAAAAAATAAAAAAGGTAGTAAAAGTAAACTCCTCTTAGTATTTGAGTGGAATGCAATAGCTAGGTTTTCAAAATTGATAAAAATTTAATGCACCATTATTTTCCTCTAGTCTTTTAGACATTCATGTTTGAAATACTTAATTAGTAAATTTAAAAGGAAAAAAAAACATATTTATTGTCTTTTACATGTCATGTTATTTTTTCATAGCTTTTATTGACATGATTACAAGAGAGATGAGAGTTCAATTATTTTGCTTATTGCTTTTGGGATAGAGAATATCATGTCAAAGCATTACATTAAGAAAGCAATGTTAAAGTTTTGTGTAGGGAGGTTGCATAGAGATGTGAAAATTCTCATAGATATATGGAGATTTTAATGAAAACATGAAGATATTATTGTAAAGATTTTATCAAAGATAAGGAGATGAGCAATGTTTGTTGTGAATGAACTTATTGTTCTTGAATCCTCCTATCTCTCATTTTTAAAAATAATATTTATAAATCTTATTCACATTAGCTTACCTCGTAAAGATCTATGATGATGGAAAATACTTGAAAATTGAGTTTTTAATTGTTATGCCTTGATACACCATTAATGTTGAAAGATATGGTATTTTTCAATGGTTGTGGTTCCTTGTCGTGTCATCCATGAAGAAGTGAGTGGCTGGTAGGTATCATTTAAGGTAACACATAGACTGGAAATAACCTTTAACATGAAAGGAGGTGTCCTGCTCTATGTAGAGAATTTGGAGTGTGCCGATGCATGGTGCGTGGTACTATTCTGACTTCTTAGAATTAAAAAATATATTGAGGTGCATGCCTAAATGTTAGTATTGGATTGAGGGGGAAAATGACTGATAACCCGTTTAGACTTTGTGTAGGTGAGTTGGTATAGCTGAGGTCGTTCCGGCTTGGCCCAAACGACCTGATTGTTCTTTTTTATTTTATTTTATTTTTTAATGTACCATAAGGTAAAAGCCAACTACAAATGAAGTAAAGGCAAAAACAGCCAAGAGATAAGAAAGGGCAGAGGAGCATAACATCAAACATGAGACTAAAGTATATGTTTCCAAAACATGAAAAGTCAATTTATTACGATAGTATTCAAAACCAGGGACGAAAGAATAATTAGCTTTAATATTTTAGATGTTTGTGAGGAATTAAATTGCTAATTTTTTTGGGAAAAAATGTTGAGAATGTTCCAATTAAATTAACCCAATTTTTTCTTTACTTTCTTTTGATTTTCGCTGTGCTGAGGAATCGTGCCTTCATAAATTTGGTTAAATTACAATGAAATGAGAGAAAAAATGGCATCGTGTACCTTCCAGCCATGAGTGGCATGTGACAGAAGCATCATTGTAAGGTCACGAGTGGTTAAAGCTCATAATATATCATATCAATGTCAATTAGGTTAACACACAAACACACACACACACACACCATTTCATATCACACTCTCTGATAATTCGCTTTTGCTTTCACGATTCCTAATACCATGTGCAACCTTTTGCACCAATTCTTTTTACATTCTTGCACTTTATGGGTAAGATTTTAGGTTATTATTATCACATGAAACCCTTTTGGAAAGAAGACTTCCAGTGCGCACGGGTTCTCACCTTTTCATATAAGAATGAAAGCAATATATATTTATTATTGTTTTCATTGTATTTATTAATTTATAGCAACATATTACTTAGATCCTCGGAATTCTTTTTGTTTTTTAATGGTGCTTGAATCTAAATGAAAGATTAAAAATAAAACAAAACGACCCTAGCAGTCAACATCAGTCTAACAAGACCACAAGAGCAGATCGATGATCATGACTAAATTATGAACAATTTGGTTAATGTAAAATGTATTTATTGCAGAAAATAGCAGAAGTGGGAATGACTTGGGGGTTGTATTTTTCTGTTTCTCAAAGGAATGATCGATCAAAGGCATATTAATAAATTTCTGGTGTTGTGATAAGAAAATACCTAACACCCATTAAAAAAAAAAATTGAAGAAAATTGAAGAAATTTCCAGGTGCCATAATGCGGTGCCAGGGGCGGCTGATTATCATTCAAATAATTGAAGAAAATGACTGTAGCCATTTTATGTGTTGTGAAAGCGCTTTCTTGTGACAAGGAAATGTATGTGAGCATTTTAGTTATGTCAATAGCTCTCCAAGGCTTTTGCATCACTTTTGCTATATTAGTGTAATCAAGACTGGAGGGTTGCGCCCCTTGCTGTTTGTTCAAGAGGCAGATGAAAGTTGCAGGCTATTTCTGATCGCCCTCGTGCACCAATTATTATAGGTACTGCAGATGCAATAATATATATATATATTCGTTCTAAAAAAAAAAAAACAATAATTTATGTAGGCTCGTATACACATATAAAAATTACGAACCTAGCTCCATCATGGTTTGGATAGTTGTTAATTAAAGGGTATTTGGGTTTAATAAAGTAGTTGCTAGCATCATTTGCAATATTTTAATACGGTGCCATGACTGAGTAATCGAATGATCAAGCACGAGGAGTTGGAGAATAGTTATGAGTTTGAGTGGATTTGGTCATGAAAAATAGTGCAAATCAATTGATAACACTATCACATGCTTTAATTTTTATATATTTTTCATTCTATATCATTTTCAGTGTTATGCTGCAGGTACCTCCATCAAGTTTTTTTTATTAAAAAAATATTAAAGTATTTTTAATGTGGATTTTAGTAGAAAATATTTTTTATTATATATAAAAATTGAATTGATGTGATCTGGTCGACAACCCGAATGACCAATAAAAATATAGTTTAACTCAGAAAAAAATCAAGACATCTTTTTAAATATTAAAAAGATATCATATTAGATTGACTCGAATCAATTCAGGTTAACCTGCCAAATCCGCTACTCAGGTCATGAGATCTTAATAACTCTATATAAAACAAACAAAAAATTATTCAACTTAATTCTCAATCAACTCAATGTTGAAGAAAGAAGTTGAGAAAAAATTAATTAAAAATAACAAAAAAATGATATAAGTCAACACGGCTAACTTGCAAAACTCGCGACCCAGATTATGAGAGCAAAATAACTCTATAAAAAGTAAATCAAGATAAATTATGAAGTTCAATACTTAATAAATTCAATATTAAAGGATGAAATTAAAAAAAAATCCTAAAAATTTTAAAAAGTAAAGTGAAAAAGACATTGACAATTCATTATTTATTGTTAAAGTGAAATATCAAGTCTATTAATATATCGTAATTAATTTGTACTAGTATTAGTTTTTTGTACAAAGAATAGATTGGAACTCCGGAAATTTTATATAAAAATAGAATATCAATTAAGCTATAGCCCATCAGCTATTTCTGCTGGTAGTAATTGTTATTATGTTTCTAGTGGAAGAAATTATTATTATCAATCATGCTTATGGAAACAATTTTAATTTGTTGGTGCAATAGATCTCATTATTTATCTATATGATTGACAATCATCCAGTGCTCCGTACTAGAAGCTATTGACTGAATTCTCCTCCTCCTCCTCCTCCTCCTCCTCCTCTTCTTCTTCTTCCCTTCTTTTTTTGATTCTACAAGTTATTCTAACACTTGCCAAGTTGGGAAGACAATTGTAAACAGCAACTCTTTTTTAACATTCGGGAAAGGGGAAAAAAAGGAAAGGAAAAAGAAGGATAACTGTGCTGTAGAATGATGATACCTATATGATCGATTTTTATGATGCAGCCGAACACACAGATCATCAACTGATTCCTTTGGACAAGATGCACCTTTTATTTAAGATATCATTAATACTTGTAATAAAAAAAAAACTTTTAGACAGTAGAGCCTCACAATCTACCTGCACTAATTCTGAACTTAGCCTCACTCGATCCCTTGCATTTAAACCACTCGTAAAAGCCTGAGCCTTCATATTTATGCAACTATTTAAGTTCATAAACTAGGCACCCCACCTACAATTTGTGAAACAGTCAGAAAAATGTTTACACTTTACATACTTTTACATCCTTAATTGTAGAAGAATTCAGTACATTAATTAGAGAAGGAGGCTAGTTCTATTATTATACTGCCCTATCTTCAGCTCTTTCCTGCACTTACCTTTTCTTTTTTCTCTCTAAATGTTAGGAAATGGGAAGTATGATTATTCTTGAGAGAGTACAAAGAGTAGAAAAGGATGGAAAGAGAGTGTATTTTGTGGGAGGGATGTTTTGTATTCTTTATATATATATATATATATATATATATATATATATATATATATATATATTTGATTACTATTTTAAAAGAAAAAAGATGAAGATAGTGTACAAAAAGAGTAATATCTATATGTTTTTTTTTTTTGTTAATGAGAAGAAAAACATAACAAATAACAAAAAAATATATTGTTTGAAATAATAAATAATGCTAGTTATTTTGGCCTCAAATGATAGTTAATTTTATTTTTATTTTTATTTTTTTAACTAATTTAAAATGACAATTTTTTTCTCATCAAAATCATATTAAAATTAAAGGGACTGCTCTATCATCATTAAAAAGATGATTAATTGCTAAGAAAAT
>Ga0325405_1002247_pt1 | contig 19785 bp, 11 predicted proteins | sample PopdelMetagenome_21_FD_205663 | JGI IMG/M metagenome (GOLD analysis project Ga0325405, IMG submission 205663) | Populus deltoides microbial communities from Bellville, Georgia, United States - Xylem-Control-R2 | ecosystem: Host-associated > Plants > Phyllosphere > Stem > Wood/Secondary xylem...
ATTTGAATTGAATCGGTATCTCCTTTCTAATCTTAGCCGTTTCTTTGTCCTTTCACTTTCAATAGTTAATCACATCAATCAATCCTTTGAATTGTGAGATATGCCTGCATTTAAAATGAACATTTATCATAAATTAAAGCTATTTTATATTATCAGATCTGTTATTATAAAACATGCTCTAGTTAAGGAGTTATTGATACTTCAAGTGCAAAATGATGATATAAAATCTTGATAAAAATGCACTTTTAAGTACTAATCACCTAACCATATTCATTAATCTTTTATGATAATTATAGTTCATGATTTAATTCAATTGGAAATCCCTTAATTCCACACTATATTGGAACTCATGATTTAATGAAATTTCTGATTCTTTGATCCTATGCAATACTATTAACTATTGATTTGATTTGATATTTGAATTCTTTACTAACTCTCCTTATTCATCCCTTAACTCAGACTTATTAGTTTTCAATCCCAATATTTATTATAAATCCCATATATATGTTCCACCATCAAGGTCAAATTAAATTTTACAAATTAGTCCTTACATTTTAAATTTTTGTTGTTGTTGTCCATTTAACTCTCACATATTAAATTTCACTATTATATTCTATTTAATTCTCACGTAATAAATCTCATTATTACAGTCCATTTAATTCTCACGTATTAAATCCCCACATATTTAATTTTTCTACCCCGCAGGCATAATTTACATAATACTGTTTTTATATCCCATAAGCATAATTTATATATATTAATTCTTGTGTTGTAGGCAGCATTTACCTAAAATTATTTTAGCCTCCATCTAAATGACTGACTATTCACATATTCGTATCTATAGTCCACATCTAAAAGGATGAGTATGATATCCATGAATCATATTAGCCTCCTTCAAAATGGACAGCTAATTCACATATCTATATTCATAGTCTCCATCCAAAAAGCTAATTATGATACCCATCAATAACATTAGTCTCTGTCCAAATGGCCTATAAATTCACATATTTATATCTACAGTCTTTGTCTAAAAGTCAATTATGATACCCATCAATCACACTAGTCTTTGTCAAAATAGCCGACTAATTCACATATAATTTATCAGTCTCTATCATTAAAGCTAATTTGTTTTATTTTATTTTATTTTATTACCATTTTGATCGATCATAATTTATTTATTGATTATCATCATTACACTCTTTTGAAATTATATATTGGTCATCGTCATTATCTATTAGTTCTGTCATTGCGGTAATTCACAATTATATACTAGTTACCGCTATTATGGTATAACACAATTATCTACTGGTTTCACCATTACGGTCATTCACAATTTACATAATACTTTTTTCCCTCATGAGCATAAATTCTCATGCTTAACAATTATATACAATACAAAATAATTTCATTAAAATCTAACATTACGAGAGGAATTTAAAAAATTAAAAAGGCAAGGGAACAACCCTTACCTTAGCTCCTATTTTACATGCTCTAGAGAAGTTGACTCCCGCTCTGAATGCTTCTCCTACAGCTCCTAAACAATAATAATTAATGTTCGTTTACATCTCATTATTTGCTTAATAGCAAAATTTGGAATTTCATATTACTAATTTCACATCTAATAGATAGTTTAATATTTCTATACATCTTAAAATTCCAAATTAATATCCCCACATTTCAACCAACAATTAATATCAAAATCCATAAGTTACTATTTATGCCAACAATTTAAATCCTCAATTGGGACCGTTACTTTTTAAATTTTAAATCTCATGTTTAATACATCACAACCCAATAATAAATGTTGACCTTATCAATTTAAGTTTTCACATGAAAATTTCCACACTACTACAATTTCAATTTCAATTTCCACTTCCCACATTAAGTCAAGATAACTTGCTAACCATTTTATCGCATTAACATAACAAATTTATATCAATTACTCAACTTTCCATAACTCAAGTATGCTTAGCTACCCTAAGTATAGGGTTTACAACCAGGATCCCCTGATGCTCCTTCTGGCTCTCCTCAAGTGGTTCAGGTATCTGAAGGTTGCATTGAAGCTGCTGCAGCAGCGCCTCCAAGGAGGCAATACTTGACAAGGAGCAAAACTGCTGCCAACACTTCCTTTGGTCGACTAGGGACGTCAGTAGGACTGTGTGGCCAACCTTCCAAACACTCCTTGACTGACTCCAGGATTCAGGGCAGCACCACTTCTACGCCCTCCCTTTGAGATATTATACTCTTGTGGAATATTGGCCATGAAATATCTCCTGATGTCTATTTTGGATTTTGCTTGTATGGTTTCCTGTTGTTGCCTTCATTGGCCTGTCTTATATGTTGCAGTTTATGCTGTGTTGTATTACTTTGCTGTTTTGGGTTATTTGAACCCTATATACAGCCTCTCGGTTTGGTTCTTTTTCAGCTTCCTTCAGTTGGTTGAAGACTGTTTCCCTATGATGGTTCTGTTTGCTAGCTTTACATCTTATTGCTGGCTTGTTGCCTCTGGCTTTTGGCTGCTGGGTCCTGTGCTTTGTGGATGGGTTTTGGGTGCAGGTTTGGCCCTCCATGCGCAGTCTTTTTATAACTGGCTGCTGGAAATTATGCTGGCTTTTGCTAGTCTTGTTGCTGTTATATGCCGGTTGTTTAATTGTTTGCTAGAGCTGCTATGTCTTCTCTGGCTTGTTCTTGCTGCTTGCCCTTTCGCTAGCTTTGGTTGGTGGAGGGTTAGTCTCATTGGTTGCTGTCCTATATGGGAGGCATACTGACAGTGCCGTTTGCTGCTACACCTCATCTCAGCTGTTGCTGTAATGTGCTGGATGCTGGGTTGGAAGGAGCTTTGCTGCTGTTTTTTGGGTCTCCTGACTGATGTTTTCTTTGTATGCTAGTTTGTTCTGCTTTCTGGCTTTGATGCATGTTCAAGGGAGCCTGTTCCCTCTGCATCCAGAGATTTTTTTTGTATTGTATCTGGATCACTGTACAGGGGATCCTAATTTTCTGGCTGGCTTGTGCTGGGGAGCATGTTCCCCAGCACTCGCCTCTTGTGTTCTACTGTGGTCAAGGGAGTCTGTTCCCTTGGCTAGAGTTTGTACTGTTCTGCTGGTTTCCAGCTTGTATTGCAAGCTTGTCTTGCTCTTTTTGATCTATATACTTCTTACATTTGATCAAAAAAAAAAAAATAAACCATCTTAAACATCAACAACCAATCTCGTATAATTTTATCATCATTAAGTATTAGTTATAACATAATTTTATCAATTCTTCAATAACCTAGAACCATACATGTGGCCAGCCCAAAAGGAATAAAATTTTCAAAATTGGATTTTCAATTTTTTTTAAATTAGCTTCCAACAAGTCTTAGACATATAATTCAACTATAAAAAAATCTTTTGATTTTACATTAATTTACCAACTCCCCAATGAAAATTCTAATTCCATATAACCCTAACAATTAGGAAGAATGCAATCACACCACAAACATAACCCAAATTCTAAGCATTTTATTTCACATGAATCATAATCATTATCAAACTCAATTCCATAATCTTACTAACTAAATTTAGACATTACAACATCATTAAAACCCTAAAAATCACACCATTTATCAACTTTTCATATTTTTCATCATTCTAAACATGTGAAAATATTAACTAAACTTGAATTAACCTACCTTATAATTGCTTGCAAACAACCCTAAATATTTTTCACATCATTATAATACCAAAACAATACAATTAATTTATATTGTAATCTTTCCAAAATCTTCAACTAATGGTTCACATATCAAAAACCAATTTGTAGTAATGATATTTAAATTTAAGCATCCTTACATCATTAAAAAAAATCAAAACTGACACAATTCTATCCAATTTAGCCATAATCTACAATTTTCAACATTTCAATACATAACACAAAAAAATTAAACTCCTATCATTCTGCATTAAAATGTTCAAAACAAATCTCAAGCATTTCTAAACACAATGAGAGCATCACAAGCAATCCATTTTAGTCGAACTTCCAAATTACTCTAAACTCAATTTTCAATCAATTTCAAATGAACTCATAATTATTCATATTTTTCATAATTTATTTATCAAGTATGCTACTTTCTATACCAAAACACCATATTCAATTCAATTCAACAATCTCTCATCAATTTGAATTTTTTTTTGAACTTTCATGATTATACTTTCCAAACATCTTACTAACATGCCATCATCCATTTAATCAAGAAGTTACTTCATTTCCAATTTCTAATGCTTCCACATACAACCATAAGTATTCAAAATCATTAAATCACATAAAATTTTATATTTATAATTTTCCCCATACACACATACAATATGTAAATCATGTTTAAAATTCATAACTCTACACCAATTTCCATTCCATAGACCTTCATTTTAATTTAACACTTCAAATCATACAATTTAAACTAAACTTCCAAATCACACATTCCCTTCACATACATACAACATATAATACACACACACACACACACACACACAAAACCAAAAATATCATTCCAATCAAGAAAGAGCTCTGAGTCATACAGTAGTAAAAAAAAAATAAGCTTCAGGTTGCAGTGAGAGAAGCTGCCTGCATGTTCCACGCCCCGTCTGAGTTCTCCTTTTATTGTGCATCGTTCTTCTCCTAAACAAATCTCTTGTTCTTCAGGAGTTCTTTCTTCTGTCCCCTATGACAAAATCAAAGAACAAATCTTTGATTCTTCGATCTGCCCATGACGATTTCAAGCTTTAAGCTTCCCGCCAAGTGTCTGCTTCGCGCACGCCTAGGGCACAATCTCACAACCGCTCTCTAGCTCAACAAGACCCATTGTCCCATTCTCATGCCTCCACTCCACCCAGAACCAAGGTTGTCTTCGCCGATTTTGATAGTCTCTCACGTGTGGCTAGGGTTTCGTCCATGCGCAAGAATATAGCCATGTAGAAGAACAATCCTCCTGCCCAATCATCTCTCACTTCTTGTGGTCACAATGAAGGTTCCTCTCGTAGCTCCAGACCAAGTATCTCGTTGAGTGACCATTTGGTCGGGTTCAACCCTAGTGGTTCCTACCCAGGTTCAGGCATTCTCAACCTAAGACTGTATACCGACTCTCCTTCCCTGCCAGCTTATGGAAAGGGCCGCTCTGGTCCCTTCCCTTCTAGTGCCACTCCTTCCCCTATGGCGTTACCTCTTTCACATCCATGGCGAAGGACACGACTCTACTCGGAAGTAGCCGGCGTGCTCCCATAGACACTCCAACAAGTACTTCCAACTCAGAGTCTCCAACTCTTGTCCACTTCCCTGAATATGCATCATCTACATCATGTCATCTTAAGGAAACTGATATAGGTGATCCTGTTGATATGTGGCAATTTTTTTTGATTGGTTATGTTGCTAGGAAATTCCTAGGCTATGCATCTCTGTTAACTTACATTAGCAAAAACTAAAAATATAAGGCAAACTTCATAATGCATGATTCAGGCTGGTTAATATTTGCCTTCTCTTCTGAAACGGAAATGTTAGAAATTATGGGAGAAGGTTCATACTATGTGTTTGGCCAGCCTCTCATCTTAAAAGTTATGCCAAATTTTTTTGATTTTCAATCTATTGACATGACAAAAGTACCGACTTGGGTGAGATTCCCCAATCTGCCTCTAAGATGTTGAACTCCAATCTGCCTTTCAAAGATTGCTAGTATGATTGGGAAGCCAATCCATTATGATGGTCCTACTGCCAATATGACCTGACTTTCGTATGCTAGAGTTCTTATTGAAGTTGACCTGCTCTTAGACCTGCCAACTTCTGTAAATGTGGTTTTGTCCAATGGCACATCTTTACCCCAGCAGGTTATATTTGAATCTCTTCCATGTTTCTACAAGAAGCGTCAGGTTCTAGGCCACTCTACTACCACTTGCAATAAGGGAACCAATTCCAAACGTAAGAAAAGGCCCCTATTAGCTCTGGCATGTTCTGCCAATTCCAGTCCATCTGCAAAAAAGCTGTTGTTGAGAAGTAGGAACCATATCGTGCAGTCCCTCTTGCAGATCCCCTAGTTGATCCTATGTTCACTGAAGCTGTCACAATTGGTGAACTGAGGACTAAGTCTCCTAGTCGCAAAAGGACCAAAGTTGTTGAATCTAAGCACTAAGGCTCCAAGCACCCTGCTACTCCCCGTGTTGTCCACATCTCTGAAGAAGGTGATGTTATTGTTGTAGTCCCTCCCAAGAGACAATATTTAACTAGAAGTAGAGCAACTGCCACCACCTTTAAGTCAGCAGGAGAAACAAAAATCCAAGGCCCCTGATGTAGCTCCAAAACCTCTGAGTAGTTATGATGACATTGTTCCATCATCTACCTTTTGATTTCCTTATGGTTGTATTTTGGATCTTTTTTTCTATGGAGGTTGTTCCCTTGTTTCTTGGCATGTAATGAGTAGTCTACTAGCTATTATATACTGGCTAGTTGGTACTGTTATGTTCCCTTTCTTGTGCAGGTTTCCTGCTTGCTTTCCCTTTTAGAGCAGATTCTCTGTTTGTTCCTTTTTTGTTACAAGTTGGGCTGCCCTGCTGATTTTGGTGTAGCTTTGCTGTATGGTTTTGGCTTGGTGCCTAGTTGTCTGGTTGCTGGGCTTAGTTGGTTTATTATTAGTTGGGCTGTCTGGTTGTAGGTTTGTTGTTGCTTTGCTGGAAGTTTTCTTTGGAGGTTGGGCCTTGGTCTCAGCTCTGTTTTATTGTTGCTATGGCTATTACTTGCATGCCTGTGCTGCCATCATTTACAGTTGCTTTCGGGTGCTTCTTGCTTCTTCGGGTGCACCTTGTTGCTGCTAGAGTGCATTAGGCTGGCTGCTCTACTGGCTCGCTACAGTCATGTAGGTTTTGGCTCTCGGTTTTTCCTTGATTTAGGCTGCTTGTAGCCTATGTGGGAGTTTTTCCCCCGTGTTTAAGAGTGCCAGTTCCTTTTCTCTGTTAATATTTGTAAATATTCTATGACTCACTGGTTCTCCAGCTTTGTTTCATTGACCTATAAATTTCTTACATTTGATAATATATATATATATATATATATATATATATATATATATATATATATATATATATATATATCATTCCAATCACAATTTCTCATACCTACATATTAAATAAACATGCAATGTTATAAAAACAAATTAACCAATTTTTTTCATCTCACTTATTATTCCTTCATGGCCAACCCTAGATAGACAATCTACCCATTGATTCATTTCAAATTTCCCTCTTGTTTTATCATTCTTCTATCACTTTTCATGCCAATTTAAATAATTCTCCCACCAAACAATATTTCCCTAAATTTTGAAAACTAACAATTTGGTTCTCAAGCTTCGAACTCTTTTTTTTCTCTAATTTCTCCTTAAAAGTCCTCAATTTTACCTTTAAGTCTCCATCAAACATTAGAAGAAGAAGAAGAAGAAGAAGAAGAAGAAGAATGAGATTGAGAATGAGAATGAGAAAAAAAAAACATAAAAACCTCCCCTCTTTTTAGCTGAAAAATTGTCACCTATATAAGAAGAAATAAGGAGGGTTGTCACCTATATAAGAAGAAATAAGGAGGGGTTGTTTGCTCTTAACTACAAAAATGTCACCCATCAATTATCTATGTGTTATTTCTATCAATTCCTGGTTCATCGGTATTTTTTTGTGTACATGAAGTTTTTATTATTTCTTCCAGGTTTCCTAATGAATGTTTTTCACCACCATTCATAATAAAATTTATTTAAATTTTTATTATTTTTCAATTAAGAATTTTACCATTAATTGTAAGTTTACCCTAACCGTCGATATTTTTAAGCACAAGTTTGTTCAAGGTTTTCACACCAACTTACCAAGACTTTTCATCTCTAATCACAATAAACTTCCTTATAATTTTCACCATTTTTTATTAAAATTTACATGATTAAATGCGGGGTTTATATTGACAATCGATATTATTAACATGTAAATTCATATATTCATTTATTTGGATTTTCATTGTATTTTTCTAAGAATTTTTTAATAAACTAACAAGGATTTTTTTTTAAATAGTTACTTTACCCGATTGGAATATACTCAATTATCATAGAATGTACAACGAGGCTAACATTTCACATACTAATTGTTGTTTTATTTCATCTGAAATTTATGTTAATATTAATGTGGATTTTCTCCCTTAATCATAAAAAAATTTCCTCATAATTTTATTGTCTTTCAATTAAGGATTACCCTTTTTAACACTAGTTTATAATTTTGGATCGGGGGTTTCCACTCTCTAAAATTAAAACTTTCCCTTGATTTCTCTCACCTTCAACATCTATTTTTAATGAGACCACCACCATTCTCTTCTTCTTGAGTCCCTATAGAAGGTCTATTTCGAACCCCAAACATCTTTTGAATAATTATCTTGTTTTATTATTTATTTTGATTTATTTTCTAATGAGATTTTTGGGATTAAACAATTTATATTATATTGAAATTTGTGTATGAATGATATTGGTAAAGCCTCTTAATTGTACATCTCGTTTTATTGTTAATTTTGATGTTTTTGGTGATGAAATTTTTGGGATTGAGCAATGTTTATCATATTGATATTTGTATTTGAATACATCTGGTTGAATCTCTTAATTTTGCCTCTTGTTTTATTTTATGTCCTTGATCATTTCATCATTATCCTTAGCATTGCATAATGTATTTCTTTTTTTTATAAACATTGGTCCATTTGACAATACGTATAGACATGGTCTCTTAGCTCTAAGTGATAGAAAATCAATTCTCATTCATAAATACATTTGTATTGGGTTGTATAACTTGTTTTTAAAACCCATTAAGGGTTTGACCTATATTAAATGGCCTATTGGGCCAACATTCCAAAAAATTTTAAAAAATCCATCCTTGTTTTCTTACAAATCATATCAAAAATTTTACTATTCACTCTTAGGATTTAGGGTAAATATAAACTATTGGACTAAAAATTTTAAAAATTTGTTTAAAACATTAAGATAAGTTTAAATACTTGTAAACTAAACAAAATGTTTGTAGGCCTTGGGTTTGGGAAATTATGAATTTTATGAAATAGTGATAAACCTTAATGGAAGGAAAGAAATAAATAAAGAATAAACTAAATATGCTAAATTTAAAGTGAAGTTTACTAAGAGAAAATAAGAAAAATACTATTGAATTTAGACATTTAACAGTGTCGAAATGGTACTAGGAGTTGGGTAAATTACATAAAATGACATGGAGAGACATAAGTGAGGGAAAAATCATAAATAAATCAAAAACACCATCTTCCTCTTCTTAAAGAAAAGATGTTGGGCATAAAGAGAAGGAATGAACTTAAGTCTTCTTTTTTCATGCATTTTTCTTGATTTCTCACTAAAAATTAGGGTTTATTTAGTGTGTGTGGAGAGAAAAACAAGTTAACCAAGAATCTATGCGAAAATTTGTGGAGGGAAAATTAGGGTTAAAGAGAGAAACAAAAAAATTATAAAGGAGAAAAAGATTTTGGAGGCTAAAGCTTTCAAAGATGGTGATTTTAATATCAAACTTGAGTGGTAATGTGTTATTCATCCATTATTTCTTTGTTAATTAGAGGTTTGGACATTTTAGAATGAAATCCCTAATTTCTTCAAATTAAGGTTCTTGAACAAAAATTTAGGGAAAATGTATGAAGTTGTTAAATTTGACATAGAATAGATTCTAGATAGACTAGAAGTTGGCTTAAATTGAAGAAAAACCAAGGAATGATTTCAAGCTCTAGGGTCGGCCATGAGAAACATGTAAGGGAAGTGATGAATTGAACTTAATTGTAAGATATGGAATGTTATTTTGATGTTTATGTGTTATATATATATATATATATATATATATATATATTGTAAGATAGATATTTGGTTTAGAATTGCAATGGGTGTTATAGGATTTTTGTAAAGAAATATAGGTTGTATGTTATGAAAGTTAAGGGAGAAAGTGTTGAGTTATGTAAAGGGAAAAATTATGTAGATTAAAAGGAAATGAAAGAATTAAGTGGAAATTTCTATGATTGTATAGATCATTCAGCATGGTTAGGATAGGCCCACGATGTTCTTCTTAAAGTTAGATCTTTCTTACATGTCAAGCCTTCTTTAGTGTCCTCTTAATCATTGAGGAAGATGCTTCTTAACAAAGATTGGTGTAAAGGGAAGTTTGTCTCTTACATTGATGATGGATCTATTACTTCTTTTTTGTCAGACTATTGGTTGCTAAATAGGCAACAATTATGTGACCTCTTGCCTTTTAGGGTACTATCATCTACTGGGCTTCTCTAGGATGCCAAGGTCTCAGACATTATAGAGGAGGGTACTTGGGATGTCCCATCGGGTAGTCTAGAGCTTCAGTCTATTTAGAAATTAGTTCATTTTCACCCTAGGAGTGCCTTTCCAAATCATTATGTCTAGAAAAGTCATCCTTCAAATAGGTTCTTCATTGACTCAGCATGGGATATTCTTATAAACCCACAGATTTTATGCACCATCTTCTCTAATTCCCAGGATTCATCCCAAGACATTCATTTATCATATGGCTTGCTTTTATGAGTTGTCTTCACACCATGGACAGGCTGCATGCTTTTTAGTATGTATCCTTTGTGAGACCGCATGCTTAGACATATGACTACTTATTCTTTCAGTGCTCTTTTTCTACTGCAATTTGGGGTGTTATCATTAGTAGGACCCTTCTGGGTTAGCCTTTCCTAACATGGTGACCCGTACTACAGTGGGCATACACACACTTCAAAAAAAAGAGTTTTTACACCTTCTTGCTCAATCAGTCATCTCAGTCACGATTTACTTCATTTGGTATAAGAGGAATAACTGAGTCTTCCATCAAATCTATTAAACCCACTAAGATGTATGTGAGGATATTATTTAGTTAGTTTGATCCTATTTGATTGAGCTTGAACCTAGGTATCAGATCTCAGCTGTCGTCAGGTCTATCTAGCATCTTTTATTATCCCGAGGCTTCCTTGCTTTTGCAACTTCTTGATTTTATTGTTTTGCATAAACTATTGACCAGTTGTGTGATCTTCATGAACCAATCGATTATTTTTTGAATTTTTTTTGTTTTTTCTGGGTTTCTGTATGAACATTTGGTTAATTGCTTCTAGTTTTCCTAAAAACCAGTCAACCAGTGTTTGTCTTGGCAATCTGTTTATTTTCACTTTTGATTTTCTTTGAGCTTTTGCTTCTTTTTTTGGTTGCCTTTATTTAATTTGACCTAGATAACAGGCATTTGTACTTCTTATATTTTTGCACAATTTTTTCTCTTTTATACATTACTCTTATCCAGAAAAAAATGATTTTATATTATGGAAGTGAAAGAAAAATTCTAAATTTTATGGGTGTTGATGTGTGTGTTTGTGTCATATTTATGAAAATATACTTAAGATGTAAATGGTCAAATGCCTAGATAAAGTTATAAAAATAAGGTGAAGGGTTACGAGGTGGTTAATTTATAATTTTCTAAATTGTAAGATTTTTGGAAATTATGTTTAGTTATAATTGAAAATTGATTAACTTGGTATAGGAAAGTAAAAGAAAAAAGTGGTAAATAGTTTTGAACACATGGACAAGATAAAAATAATTGGTCTTGTAATTTATGAATTTATGGCTATATGAAAAAATATGAAAGATGCCATAGTTTTATATAAATATTGGATGGAAAAGTGTATAGGTTATTCATTGTTATGATTTAGTGTTGGTTATGTGTTAAGAAAGTTGGAAAGTTTAATAGTGTTTTTATAAATTAAATGTTAGGTTGAAAATGTTGAGAAGTTCGAAATGGATCGATGTGTGGGACATTTAAATGGGGTTGAATATATTATATGGAAATAAGGTTAAAAAGAAGAAAATGGAATTAAGGCTAGTAAAGTGTAAAATGGAAAAATTGATATATACAATATGCAAAATATAGATTTATTGGGAGAAATTAGTAGTAAAACCAAATTATGAGTTGTTAAGAGTTTGAATTAGATAACTAATACTTAAATCAAAAGAGAAAAAAGTTAGATTAACCTTGTGGTATAATTATGGAAAAAAAACTTGTTTCTCTTATAAATTATTCTTGATTAATTGTGATTTGAAGATGAGAATGTCTTTTACTAAGAATAATGGTGTTTTTTTATGAGATTAGAGGTGATAGATAGGGTTTATAATTTTGAGAAATTTAGTTTGATGAGTAGATATGATGTTTATGAAGTTTTTTATTTAATTGGTGTTATTTAGCATGTGAATTTAATGGGTTTAATGTTAATTGAAAGAAATGGAAGAAAAATTAAATGTGTTCTTGTACTTGGAAACTTTCGGCCAAAACATGATATTTGAAAGTTTATTTATTGTGTTTTTAATTATATGTAGTTAGGTTGGATTACGGAAATTAGGAAATTAGAAAAATAAAGAAAGAAGAGTTAATTAAAGTGTGATTTATAGCGGATTGTAATAAAAAAAAAATGATATAGAAAGAAGTTACGAAATGATATAGTGATGAAATAATCTTGTTTTGATAGAGGATATCTCAATAGCACGATCATAAGTGGGGACAAGTGTTGAGACTTCAGGGGGGGCAGATAGGTGTTTAACACTTATTTATTAGTTTTTATTGTTTTGGTTGAATTATTTCAATTATTAAATGAATTGTCGGTAATCTAACTTGGCATATAAATAAATAAATCATGGAATAAGAGTAAAGATTTATGATTTGATTAGTCAATTTGAGGATGGAGGCTAATGATATCAATGGTTCTTTGAGATCAACATTTACTGATTAGTCATGTTTGGATAATAAGGAAAACTAATGATGTCAATATAAGAGTATTGTCAAGAGACAATAAATTGATGTGATTTTTTTTATATTATACAAAAATTGGGTGATGAAAATTTCCCAGATAATAAGGAAGACTAATGATGTTAATACGAGTATATTAGCATTAAAATTTATTGATTAGTCGTTTCCAAGAGATTAGGAAAGGCTAATGATATCAACATTAGTATGTTGGTATTAGCATTTATTGATTAGTTGACATGTGGATTAGTAGCTAATGATACCTGGTGATTTGGTATCAGCATAATTTTTATTAACCATACCATAGAAATCGTTAATGATATCAATTCAAAAATTGATATTCACATTGAGTTGATGATACACAAAGTAAATGATACGTTGTAATAATGAAAACATGAAAGTAAAAGAAATGAGAAATTGTTTTAATTCCTTGTTGTTAGAATTTTTTTTACTCGATTTGTTTATATTATTTGTTGTATTATTTGCAGGTTCCTTATATTAGCTTTATGAGTAGAGTACATTATGTGAAACATAATAATTTTGTCTATTTTGGAATTATAAGACATATATATGGATATTTTGTTCTGAATATATAATTAATAATGTAAACTTTTTATTGTAAATATATGTGAATTAAATATTTCTAACATTAATATTCTTTTGTTATAAATATAGGACTGTTATATAATAATATATTATCATGTATATGTTGTGTTGTTGGTTAGTGAGAGAGAGAGAGAGAGAGAGAGGAAATTATATTGCAATGCTAACAAATTGTGAAGAAATGAATTTGCTGGAAATGCATTGATGTGGTAATGATCCAGAAGAAATTGGATCAAGGAAATGAAAACATTGGTTTAAAAAATTTGTTTGTGAAACATGAAATTATCGATAACTTTATACATTCTATTTTAAAAGAAACTCTATCGAGATTTTGGTAGAAAAAATGTTTAATAACTGGGTTGTTACACATGTGATCCTATGAATGATGATAATGTATAAATACCTCATTGACAGAAATCAAGGGCATCTCGCTCCACCACTTCTCTTTCATATTATTCCTTGCATTTTTTTTGTTTATCCTAATCCTCCATCATATTAACTTAATCATCAAAAAAATATGTTTGGTTAAAATTATTGTGAAATGGGTTTTTCAATGCAAAATAAATGAAAAACAAATTTTCATGAAAGATAAGCATGTTAGTTTAGCTTTTACAAAATCAAGGTTTGAAACATAATTATATATGTGATCCAATCCAAAAAGAAAAAATTATTTGACTAACCAAACCGTTTTTTCTATATATTTAGACAAAATACAAAAACTACTCTAATACAAAACGATCTCAAAGTTATCTCCCACGTCTAGATTTAGGAGTATGTCAAGTGGGATTGAAAACATCCATGTTTATTATACATTGGATTATGATTCCTAGATTTCCAAACAAGCAAATTAGTAGAGGATTTTCCTGTAATTATATGTGATGTTTTTGGAAAAATTGGGAAATTAGAATACAAAATGCACACTTTTAAAAGCAAAAAAGTTTGTTGAAATAACACACTTTTAAAAAGTCACGGTTCAAAACTGCGACATTTAATGAAAGTCATGGTTCAGAACCGCGATAAAAATTATAATTTTGTCACGGTTCTTAACCTTGGCATTTAATTAACTTTGTGGTTCAGAATCACGATCTTTGATTAAATGTCACGGTTCCGAACAGCAATAAAATTATAATTCTTGTTATGGTTCAAAACTGCAACATTTAATCAAATCCCCTTAAGCACCGATCGATCATTTCACAATAGTTAGTTAAACCAGTAGACCGGTTGACACTAAAAAATAAAGGTAAAGCTTCTATATCAATAGTAAATTTTGAAGATTTTAATTGCAGTCTATTTTTTAGTCTACAAGTTGGACATATATATTTTGACACATAAAAAATATTTGGAAGAAAAAATTCATAAAAACTCATAGTTTTTGTGTTAATCAGTCGACTGATTCAAACAACTAGATTAATATGTCGACCAGTTAAGCCAGAGGACTGGTAGTGAAGCTATTGCCCCTCTTAGCAAAAACTTTCTCCAACATCTAAATCTAATAAAAAAAAATTTTTTTTTATGAGATGTATTGTTTACTTTGTTAATTTAACAATTAATTTAGTTAATAATTTTAAAGAGTTAAAAATTTTATAATTTCAACAAAATTTAGGTAGAGTATCTCCTTATATAGAAACTATAATCAAAATTTTGTCCTTCTTAAAAAAAACCTGCAAAAAACCACAATAATCAAACTCAACAAATTCTCATATTTCATAACCACTCTACTATCATCAAGATTTCCTTTATGCGTTCAATCAACAACTATTTCAAGATTTAATTTTTTTATTGATAATAACAACCTAGGCAATTTTTCAAATGATTCCTTATGTGAACCAAAAAGATACTCAATCACTTTCTGTTTTGCAACTCATGCTTTGTTATATAAAATTTTATACTTGTAATGAAATTTTGTTTCAACTTATATGTGTGCAACCATCATTGAAAGCTTATTCATAACAATGGTTGATTTAGTATTAACAATAAAATTTGCATCAAGCTAATGGTGGTCTTTTTTTGAAAAAGATCAAAACATATATGTGTGCTCCTTTTAACTTTGTTATCTCAAATGAATCCTACCTTTTATGATATCACCCATATAAATACTACTTGTATTCAAGCACATGCACACATTGTAATTGAACAAATATAGAGTTCGATCGTTGGACTCAGTATTCATGCGAATGTGAAATATGCCACTATTTAACTGTAGCAACCAATTTATTTTTACTATTCAATGTTTGTTTAACCTCTATATCAGACTCTCCTAACATACGTTTACAACTAAGTTCCCAATCATTAAAAACAATGAAACTAAACTAAGAAACATCTCTAAATTCATAAACAAGAGGTATTAATTTCATCAACATCATTATAAACGTCATCATCAACATTTACCATCATATTTGGATCTAACGTCTCATCATCTTCATTGTCACAAGGCTTAGAATAGGTAATTCTATGTTGATCAGCAAATAGATTGTCAAACATAATATCATCTATCCTTTACAGCAAATCATCCGACAATAAACTATTTTTACCTCTACTAACTGAATTTGAAGGACCATCAGAAGTTAGGACACGCACATGTTTTGATTAACTACTCACATACAATATCATCATGTTCAAACCACTGTGGATGAAAGAATCAATCATTGTTTTAAAACCATGATCACACACAATCGACACTGGGTAATATTGATGTTCATCAATCTAACACTTTCAAGTTACTTTAACATCAATACCATTATAATTTCACCTAAGTCCATGACAAATGGTTTCTTTCATTTCTGTATATGACATGCTTAAATTACCATTTAACAACAAATTATTTCTGTCATTATATGTGATACTACTGTTCATATATCATAAACAATAGTGTCACTATGATGACATAACATATATATATTATAAGATATTCTATAAAAAAAAAATCAGATTCTTGTCAATTGGATGTAATTTTAACTAAATTGCATTATTCCAACCCTAATTGGCAAAATTCATAGCAAATTCAATCAAATTCCCAAAATTTAATGTTAAAGCAAAATTCAACAAAAATTAAACATAATTCATGATACAAAATCTAATTAATAGTTTCATACTTAATTGCATTAAATCAAACCCAAAATCATAGCAAATTAATATAATTCAAAGAAAGTATCAAATTTATCAATTTTTCAACAATTCAATGGAACGTGTAATTCATCATAATTCTACTGCATTCATGCTTTCTTCCATGAAATCATCAAGTGTAGTTAATTATATTATTAGCTGATTATCAACAATACACAAACAAATCCCTAATTACATTAAACGCAATGCATAATTAATTTATTATTAATTCAATAAACCATAAATTCATCATAAACAATTGTTTCATTTTAACCAAAACAAAAATAAATTTATAGCAATGTAATATATATACCTTGCTTGTACGACTAGAAAAAGGGTCAGAACAATAGCGGCAACAGCCGTGGTAACGACAGTAGCAAATAAAAGGTGGATTTTGAACACAAAAACTTCAAAAGATATTTAGAAACTCGAATGAGTTTGATTTTTTATTATTTTAATAACAAAATAAAAGTATTTGATGGGTTTTTTAGAGAGATAATGAGGGTGTCTGTTTGTTTAGAAAGAGAGAAACATTTAATTTGCTTTGTGTGTTCTTCAATTTAGTGAAATTTTAATTTTAATTAATATCATGTTTTAGAAATACAATATTATCATGTATTTAGTACAATAAAGTTAAAATATGTTATTTCATTGAATTTTTTTAAAAAAATAATATTATTTTTTAAAAATTTTATATTTAAGGTGCTATTTTAAAAAAAAAATACATTGTTGTCTAACTGTACATTTCACGAAACAAAAGCGCCTCTCTGTCACCTTGGGGTGCAGTGTGTCTACATCGCCGTCACAAAAGAGATGGGATACGTTCCTTAAGTGTCCCATCACAAAGAGAAAAATATACTACCAAAAACCATTAGGTTGTTGATTTTTTTCCTTCCAACTCTAGGTATAGCTTAAGTAATTAGTCATGTTTGACCACCATAAGTTCGGTCATATGATTTTAATCACCCTAGTCACATCACTGAGGTTCCTAGTTGAGATCGAATCGCCTTGGCAAACTTATTTTATAGGAAAAGAAACTAGGAGTTAAAAAAAAAAAACTTATTTGTGTGGGTGTTCCAAGTTCAAAACCAAGCAATTTACACAAATTTCGAGCTCTGATTATGAACTGGATAGGAATCCGAATTGGGCTTCCATGCAGGTCTGAATTCGATCAGCACGAAGCAAATAAGGCTGGACTCATGAGCCCATAATCTAGAGATGGTCTTGTTAGGTCAAGCCGTTTAATCTGAATTAACAATGACTTTGAGAAGAAGTACACAGATGCTCTGCATGTGAAAGGCTAAAGGGAGGGTGATGGGATCTCTTTCTGGTCACTTTCCTAGGCAGTTGATATTAAGCCATAATACTATAAAAAGCAATATCCTTCGTTGTTTTATTCCTTTAACCAGCACAGAGGAACTATAAGGGTAAAAAAAATCATGCCCGCGTAGCGTCAAACATTCAATACTCACCAAGGATTAAAATAAAGGTGCAAAATCGATGTTTCAATGGGAATCACCCACCTTCGTAATAGATTTCGTGTTTGGAACTCTTTCAGACGTACGTTCTGAAATCATTTTCATTCTTGGTAATTTGCAGAGCATTTAGGATGGGTGGTATGTCCTGAGATAAGATGGGGCCTTCTTTACTAATTTGCTTAAAGACTTGAATGCTTCGTGCTAGCCCTAGCTTGCTTAGGTTCCGGGTCTATATTTTTCACCAAAGAAGAAGCTAGTGGATGCTTCTGCTGATCAAGATCTAGCTAGCTAGCTGTCCCTTGATTGTATTGAAAAAGAAACCTCCCTTGAGGAAACAAGAGAGGGAGCGTGTGAAAGAGAATCTAAGGTGATTGAGACGTGACAAATGGGCTTAGATTTTGACATTTCATCTCTGGAAGAGATAGGGGGGAGACAATAGTGACAAACAGAAAATGGTTAGAAGGCGAGAGGTAAAGGCTTAAGTTAAGGTTTGCATGCAAGGTAGCCTTAAATGATAGTCGGTGTTAAGGTCTCTCTCATTCTTTCCCTTTGCTGCTGCTGCTGCTGCTGCTGCTGCAGCTGCAGCTGCTGTTTTTTCTTTTTTCTTTCTTTTTTCTCTTGCCAAATTTAATTTAAGGTCTCTTTCTCTTTCTTAAGTGTAGACTATAGAGTAAATAAAAACATTTTATCAACAGCGAAAGAGAACAGCTTGGCGCAGAGAGTCACAGCTGTTATTGTCCTTCTCAGTTGGGTAGCCAACTACTAGCCATTGCAGTGATCTCATGATCCACTTTGTTTCTGCTAGCCACCCTTATTGGCTACTGGCCTCTTGTTGTGATCTTTTATAGGATTTTGTTTAGATTTTGTGGTCTCACGTGAATCTCATAACCTCTTACTACATTAAATTCTCTCCACTGGACCTCAGTAAAGGATTGGATTAATGAGGTTAAAATATTAAAAACTCTAGCCAGCCACTTCCCACTTCAAACCCTGATTGCGATTAAAGGGCGTTTGAAAATCTAATAATATTTTTTTTTATTTTTTTTAAATTATTTTTTATATTTGTATATCAAAATAATTTAAAAAAATTATTTTAAAATTAAAAAATTAAAAAAATCAGTTTTTTTTAAAAACACTTTTAAAATAAATAAAAAAAACTCAAACAGCAAGTGAAAAGCAAGGTATATTTAAATATTAATTGTTGCTTTTTTTAACAAATACCCAAACAAGTATTACTAATTATTTCATTTCATAAACTGAAAAAATTCGGTTGTCGAGATTGCTATAGGTTACCAGAGAAGAGAAGAGTCACTTCTGCTGGATTCTCTTTTTTTTAAAAAAACCTGCAGATGACTGGTATAAAGTTAACTGCTCCCACCATCGCTTACTGATGTTCTTGGAACTTTCTCAAATTAATCAGTATGGGATATTCTTGAACATGTGTAAGATTGATTAGGTCACAATTAGGACAAACTAAATTCAACCAAATTGAAAGACAGTTGCCTGTTGTGTATGTGGGTTGTGTTGTATGTATCTGCACATAAAAATACCGGAGAAACATTCTGTTGTCTCTTTGTTTTCCATACTATATAAGCGTCAGCTCAACAGCTGGGTATAAGTCTTGTATGTCCTGGAGCTCATTAAAATGAAACTGAGCGCAGGTTTTTCTTGCAACTGTTTTTTGTCTTTTCTTTTTTTAACGAGTTTTTGTCCTTTTACCTCCTCCTCCTCCTCCTGTTACCCTCTCTCTCTCTCTCTCTCTCTCTCTCTCT
>Ga0325405_1002249_pt1 | contig 19776 bp, 7 predicted proteins | sample PopdelMetagenome_21_FD_205663 | JGI IMG/M metagenome (GOLD analysis project Ga0325405, IMG submission 205663) | Populus deltoides microbial communities from Bellville, Georgia, United States - Xylem-Control-R2 | ecosystem: Host-associated > Plants > Phyllosphere > Stem > Wood/Secondary xylem...
TATAATTTTGGCAAGTGAAGTTTGATGTTGTAGAATGCCTTGATTTTATTTACTAGGGAAACTAAGTTGGGGTTTGCATTTGAATGGAAGGGAAAACGGAGGGGCGGTTGGTTATAAGAAAGTGAGGCGGTTGGTTAAATTAGTTATGAAGATGTCTCCTTATGAAATATTTCATGTTTTAAATAACTGTTTTAATAAAAATAATATAGCTAGATTAATCCAATAATATCTCTCGTTTTTTTTACAGATTAGTCCTGAGTCGATGACAACTATATGGCTGTGAGGTGTGGACTGTGGAGACCATAATAATAGAAGGTAGAAAATGACTGGCTCACAAAGCCGCATTAGTGGACTGGACTCAAGAAAGTGACCAGGAATTCCTTGACAATCTGGACTTGGCTTTGGTTTGGTCCGTACAAGGAGAACGCCGCTTAGCCCAGAAAAACAAAATGCAAATCATTACATCCCGCTCTTGGAAGCAAGCTGGTCTCAAGAAATACGGATATTTTTAAAAATTAGCATAGTTTTTTTTTTTAAAAAAAAAAACTATGGCCAATAATACTATTAAATTATTATTTTTTAGTAAAATAATATATTTTCTCACATTGTCACGTGACAAGGTGAAACTCCGAGTATCTAGCTCAACTGGTTGGATTTAACTGTAAAAATCAATAAATCATTTTATACAAAAACTATGATTTATTGAAATTTTTTTCTAAATATGTTTATGAGTCAAAAATATAAATTTCTACCCAATTTGTAGGCTAAAAAATAGACTTTAATTAAATGTCAAAAAGTATTGTTCGCACAGTAATTGTTCTATGTTTTTCAATATCAATAATGTAGTCGGGCTTGTAATAATGGATGATTCTGAATAGTCAAGTATGAGTTTTTCATAACTAAATGAGAATCTTCTCCAAACAAATTACTTGAATGGCCTAACAAATGCATTTATGAACTAGCGGAATAGGTCTATGCACAAAGGAAGGTATGAGCGTATTAGACCAGAATAATAGTTCAAAAGGGCCATAACTTTTTATTTGATCGTTGAATCGCACTCAAATTTTTACAGGAATTTCTAAAAATCATTTTCTCAATATTAGCTACGGCGTCTCTACACTAATTGTTGGATCTTTAGATATCAAAACTCTTGTCAAACCTTTTAAATTTTAGCAGTTTTGAGATTTTTTTAGTTATTTTCAGAATCAATCGACCGGTTTTACTGACCATTACGAAATGATCAACTGGTTGAATCAAATAATTTGAGTTTTATCTTGTCACATTTTAAAAATACAATTTTTACTAAATGAATTAATTTTAAAACGCGACAAAATAAAAATATATTATTTCACTCAGCTCCTATGTTAATTCTCCAATTGTTTTGATTTTGAATGCTAATTTCTCAATTTATCCAAGAAATAGCCAACTTTCTTCTCCCCGACTGAACTCCTGTCTAATTGTCTATCGACTAAAGTTTCCGCTGTTTTCTTTTTCTTTTTGCTTTATTTATCACTGAAAAGAAACACAGTTAATTACGTGTAAAGAACAAGGTGCTAAAGGAGTAAAGCAATTTCAAGTGGAATGTGCAATAAGCCCAACAACGTGATCCATGAAATTGATCCTCTACGAAGTTTTACTTTCTGTTCGATTCTAAGTAGATAAAATCATATACTATTGAGGTTGAATCGGGTAGTGGTTAACCGAATTAAGCATAATAAAATCATCCCCTGCCATAAAAAACATCTAGAGGACTGTTTGAGGGGGATAATGCTGTACTGTTTTCTTTTGTTCTTGAATATACTGGTTCAACCAATGAAACAACTTTCCTTTGCGAACTGCAACAAAGTAGCCTGCCATGGCAGAATTTTACTGTAGATGAAACGCTAGCTGAAACCAAAATCAGTTTTGCTGCAACTCCAATAGCTTTTTGCCACCTCCACTGGTTGAATAACATTCTAATCCAACAAACAACAAAACCTGCAGTTGCCATCCTCTTTATCTCTTGAACATTGGAACCATCACCTTTGACCTTCCTTTTCTCACTCAACTTCCAGTCAAAAACAGTCTTTCCATTGCTAAAACAGGAGTTCAATTCTTCCACCACAGCAAGTGGTCTTCCTTGATATTGTGCCACCTTTGACATGAGAATCAACCAGCTTCCTTCTAATCGTGTAATTGCCTCTTGCCTATCAATCGGTTGCCATGATCGTAATCTCTGCATAATGGTATTAGGGGAAGGAAGGTAAGTCTAGCAACTTCATGAGAAAAGGATATAGAGTTGTCCGCTGACATTTTGTGATTTCCAGTAAGGGAATACAAGTAAAGCTACTTTTGCAGTTCATTACATCAAGAAATTTCCATCAGTATTCAATCTCTGTACCTTGACGTAGTCGGAGCCTGAAAATCAATTATGTACTCTGTATGTTTATTTCTTGTGCAGTACTTCAAGTTCGAAATAAACAAGAAATTATCGAGTAGAACCTGGTTTTTGGCAGACTGCGCCTTTATTTATGGGACCCTGGTCTGCCTGGCTAACAATTTTTCAATAGTAGTTCAAGCTGTAGCTGTTAAGTAAGGTGCAATATACAACTATACTATATATGAAGAATGCCAGAGGACTTGTATGCTGTTTATACAACTATCAATATTAATTACCACAGAATTTTCATTTAAGTACTTGTTGATTCGAGGCGTAATGTCCTCTAACATGGGATTGAAATGTCAAAATCGGATAAACAAAATGAAACTATCTGAAAGACTAATTTCAGCACGCTAATTCTGAGCTAGCTATCTCGAAATAAGTAGAGGAAAAGAATGATCAACGTACCTGTAAAATGATAAGCACGTTCCCTACTTCCTTCAATGAATCCTTAATGGCAATCAATCCTTCCTTCTCCTGAAATGGGGTCTCCACTATGCTATAATAACGACCATGTTCTGAACAGAACCTGCAGAAGTAGCTGTTAATGTTTTTGATTTCTTCAGCGAGCCCATCATGCAAATCCCATGCTCTCTCAATGAGAGTCTGCAGGTCCCTCCTTGATTCCATCGAAGAGGAACAGCAGAGCAATTAAAACCTTCTCTTTTGGTTTTTCCAGCAATGCTCACTAACACTTTTCAGACTTTGCCGGCTTTGGTTTTATTAGGTCTGTGGTGGGAATGGAAAGCTTGAGACTATATGATATAATGGAAACTGGAAGGCAGGCCTCTTCTTATTTTTTGTATGGTTGGCGATTCGGTTTCTTATCGAAACAAAACAGATCATACTGTTCCTTTTCCTTTTCTTCTTTTTTTGCGTGGGTTTGCTTTAAAGAGAAGTTTTGTTTGTAAGCGAGAGGCTTAGTTGTTTATACCCCACAACCTTGCTTTCCAGCACATGGCGCCAAAGCAATGCATCTGTGTCATCATTTGGATATGCACCATTATATATATATATGGATGGTTAGGGCCGAAGGACCATTAGCCAAGAAATTTGCTGTGGCAGTGCGAATTGTTCATTGGAGATCACGGAGTGTCAGCAGCAGGAGCATGCTAAAATTATGGCGTCCCATCATCGATCCCTCATCATTTAACCCGAAGATCATCCATAACATTGTTCTTTTCAAAGATTTCAAACACTGGCATCTCTTACTGAGAAGGTTACTGAGATCACTCGAAAATCGAAGGGTAAAAAACGGGTCCAATCCTATAAAGCTGGAAGCAAACTCATGACAAAATGGGATGGGCTGCACTTCATTGACAGAAAATTATGAAATCTTATTACCTACTCTCTCCCTTTACGTTTTAATCTCCGCAAGATTATCTTAGCAGTAACTGGCTCTTCGCAACGCCATAAGGCTTGGATTCTTAATTTATCACTGCTAACATTTCTAGACAAATCCTTGAGATTAATCATATACTTAACCAACTCCAGTAACTTCACGGGATAATTGTTATCGAATCCCAAACGAGGAAGATGGACGGAACGTTAATCCCTTGGATCTTGGCAACCGGACAAGCCGATGACCAATAGCGGGACCACAACTATAAGGAAAGCGGACTTTAGAGTCATTGAAAACACCACGCCCATGGGCTGCGTCTGAAAATTGACTAGGCCCATATTTATACGACGCCAATAATGCGCGTCTAGCTCAGTTTACTCATTTGAATTTTAAAAGATAGTATTTGATATTACAGTGATCGTTGTTTTTTTTAATATTTTTTATTTAGAAATATATTATAATAATATTTTTATTTTAAAATTTATTTTTGATATTAATACAAGAAGATTATTTAAAAATATTTAAAAAATAATTAAAAAAACAATATTTAAAAATTTTCAAAAGCGTTTTTTGAATATAAAAATAAACATAATCAAAGTATTTTTAGCTTAAAAAACATCAAAATAACATTTTTTACTATTTAAAATGATTTTGATGTGTTCATGTAAAAATCAATAAGCTAAAAAAATTATTTTAATATATTTTCAAGCAATAAATACTTCTAAAAAGTATCTTATAAACCTACACCACAATACCAAAAACACACTTATAAAACATAAATTGGTGTATTCTAGTTTATTATTTAAAACAAACCTCCCTTCCTAACTTAAAATAAAATAAAATAGAAAAAATTACATTGATTATTTTATAGTTTAATTATTTTTTTATTTTATCTTTATTTTAAAAAAAATTATAATTTACATCCTGAAATTTACAAAGGACTTTAATTATATCTCCATGCATCTTTGCAAAAAAACCAATAAAAAAGAATGAATTATTTATAAAATTATGATTATATTTAATTTAATAACTCAATAGCCCTGTAATTGTTAAAACTATAGAATTATAAAATTGTCATAAAATGTTTTTTTTTTTATAAAGAAAATACATTTCTGCTTCTCTTCCACCCTAGCTGTCCTCACCACCTATTCTCTCATTTTCTTTCTTTCCTGAAGGCCACCATTGTCTAGCAACCATAAACACCCCACATCCGTCGTCTTCCTTATCTCCAACGAAACATCCACCACTGAAAGCAGAGAAACCACCAATTCCTTGTTGGCTACCTCCGGCATTGCTAGAAAAGGCTGAAAAACCACCATTACCTTGTTGGTTTCAAAAAGCCCCAAATCCACCACATGTGAAAATTTTCATTGCAAGTCAGCAAGGGCATAGAATGCTTAAACAAAATGAGGAAAATAGAATATTAGCCAATATGCTACCTGTTGTACGTAGCAATTCACTACGAGAAACAATTTTCTGCACTTTTTTGTATATAGTTATCATCAATCTCACATTCTTAACACCAAGTCCTTTTGCAGTTCTGACAGTTGATACATGCGTGCTTTTGATTTTTTGTATCATCTATGATTAGTTGGTTAATCTGCAATTTGTTTATTGCCTCGTTGTTGTTTGGAAACATGCAAATTAATGAGCAGAAATTGTTGCTTGCTGCCATGTTGTAGTTCTTTAATTTTTTTTCCTTTCTCTAGTGTTTTGAGGCATGATGAGTTCTAGCTAGGGCAGCATCTCTTGACTTGAAATAAATAAAAACAAATTTGCATGATCATCGAGCCAATTTTACACAAAGATAAGATGAAAAAAAAAAAGGAGCACTACTCTTGAATAGTGGTGAGGAATACAGTAGAAATCCCACGTTTTTTAGGGTGTTTTATTTTTTTATTTTTTGTTAATATAACTTTTCCTTCGGTACCCTTTTTTCCCCCATGATTTCCATACAAATGATGATTATTCACTGCAAGAAATTCTCGTGTCCCCATACCCACGCGAGAATGTCCAGAGAATTAATCCGATCGAGTGCTTATTTAAAACTTTCTTTTATAATGGATCCAAGTTAGTTTCGCCGTTAAAAAATCCTGATGCTAATACATGCGGCGGCCATCCCTGCAGGGTCAAAAAGATATCGAGCTTCTTTGCGATGTTTGTCGATATCATGTTTCTCCCACTTTTAAGTTTTCTCCTCTTCTTTATTTTCCTTGCCCATCTTTTTGTTTCTCGTAGTGGATCCTTTCTGTCTAGCCATTTGAATTCTTGAAACAATAATACTGGACATGGCTGTGTCTGCCTGTTATTAACCTTCCTTAACACCATGGATTAATTTGAGAAGAAAAGAAAGTTTAGAAAATTAAAAAAAAATTGAGAGAATCAGAAAATAATAAAGAGAAGAAGTTATGTAGAACTTCGTAGAAATGTCAACTCATACTACCTGCCACTCCCGGAATTACACATTACAGTATCCATGCTATACATTCTAATTAACTATATTAACTAACTTTTCATTCCGACCACCTCTGTATATTAACTAATTAGCTATCTACAAATCACGTGTAAACTGCTAACTCTGTTAGTGGGACCGTTTCTTTCTTCTTTGGTAGCTTCTTGATTGCTATGCGTGCCCACATCCTTTCCGACTGATGGAGTATTCAAGATTCCCTTGAAGTTAGCTCCAACTTCCCTCCCTGCCATCTGATTATTTTGCTCCATAGTCCATCAATTGTTCTTGCTATCGAGTTAATTTCATATCTAACTTTCAAATTCAAATTACACTCGCTGGACGATTCTGTTCTTTGTTCTTTTTTTTTTTTTTTGCTTATAGAAGAACATTTAACACGTGTATAATGCCTCCTGTAGGCACAAAAAATAAACCCAGAACAAGCACATCGTCCGACAATGCTTGATCGTTACCATATGCGGGGAAGGGTTTTTTATAATCTGTACGGACTTCCGAGTCTAGGACAGAATTTGACGGGTTATTATGGGTTGATTAATGATAAGAAACGCCAAGAATCCATGGGTTCTAGCAACACGGCTTCACCCGTGACTGTGCCTTTTGCACAGAAACATTTGGACCAATTTTGCAGTTGCACTTAAGGATTGACTTCCAGACCAATAATTAAGTTCTTCTCCTTGCGCAGTGATTTTTTCTCAACAAAAAAAAAAGAATTCGGATAATCTAAGTAATGGATTTGTGGTCGACATTAAGAAAATCCCAACGAGAAATGAAAAGCAGTAACTGAAATCGTCAAGATACCATGTGATATACACTTGGCTACTGTAGGTAACTACAGTCCAGATGTCATGATAACCAGTATATAGTTTTGCCTTGCATGGTTAGGTCCTTCACAAATATCTCACCGCCCCAAGCATTTCACATGGGACGCCAAAATCTCAAGAAGCTAGACGATCGAGGAGAGAGTTTCCCACTTTCGACAACTAGACAATGTGTCAACCGCAAGAGCCATAACTGCTGGTAAAAGTTGCGGGGAGTGAGGACTGTAACGTGAAATGAAACTTGGGTAAAATTATTTCCAGAAGTGACCAAATGCTAGTGGGTCTGAGTCTGATTTTTTCACATCTTCTTTTAGATCTCTCGTTACAGGCTTGCAAGTGGGTCTCTTTTGTACACTAGAGTAATAAAAGCAAGCCTGCAATGCCAAATTACCTCCCGAAACTTTTTGCAATCTTTGACCAGTGGTACGGTCAGAAGATCCCTCTTGTTCAGTAAGGAGATCCCTAATTTGGGAGTGCGGTTTCGACGCAATTTTCAGATTTTTTAATTTTTAAAAAAAATTAAATTAATAATTTTTTAGTTTTTTTATTGTTTTGATATACTTAATATTAAAAATAAAAAAATAAAATTTTTTAAATAAAAAATACTTACAAAATCAATTTACAGTTTTACACCACGGAGTCGAGGCACGCCGGGTCGTGATCAACATAAAAATAAAGCAAGTTAGAGGTGGCATGTCTTGGAATATCTAAAAAGGCCACTGCTACCCTAGGCACCTACACCTTCCTTTCCGACGTGTTTTGTGGGGAAAGAATTTATTGTTCCATTAGTGCCTCGGACAGACCAAAGCTCCCTTCCGTCAGGAGAGAAGACAGTCTGTTGGTGCCTTGGTGGTTCTCGTCCAAGGATTCCCACTTGACCATTGTGTAATTTCAGTGGGCTCAAGTCATAGAAGTAAAAGCCAGGATTCTGTATTTTGAATTCAAAGTCCACAGCTTGGTTTAAGTACACTGACATGTTTTATGTATTTTTAAAAAAGATTATTAAAAGATTATTTTTTTATTTTTAATATCAAAATATAAAATAATACAAAAATACCTAAAAAATTAATTTAAAATTTAAAAAAATTAAAAACATGGGATAATCTGCTAGTACGAAACTATAGCTGGCATCCTCAGCTGGACAATCACATTTTTCCCAGAAGGATTGTTAATAAATAAATGCCTTGTCAACAATCAGTCAATAAATTATATTATTGGAGACGTTACACACAACATACTGATTTAGACCCCAACCACATCAAATTGATGCATGATATTTTTGTAACACTATCCACTAGACACCAGGAAAGGCAAAGCATGATTATAGGCAGGAATTTGGACTTGTTATCACTACAAATGAATGGTTAACAAAACGCAGAAGGAGCGGTTGGCTCTCGAGAGTTCAAGGTGGCCAGCCGTCGAACATGGAAACCACTTTAGACACTTGGTAGGCTTTTTTTTGTCCAGCAAGTAAAAATATCTCACTCTCCAAACCCGTAATATTAAAATATGCACAAAAACATACAAAAAATGACATAAAACAGTCAAGATTTAAACTCCCGATCCCTATTCATAATCTTGCCTGCAATCTTCGCAAACGAACACTTACCATAAAGAAACACTTCAGAGATTCAAAATCTTGAAAACATAAAGAAAGAGGAAAGGATTTACATATATATTCCAAATTGTAAGCTAAACCTTACAATCTTTAGACACAACCACTATAACTAAAATTGAAAACAGTACTAATCCAAAACCCCCCTCGGAATTTACCAAATCATCGTATCATCATGTAGATAGCTTGACCTTAAACCCCAAATAGAGAGTAATTAAGGTTTTTATGATCCTGGAATTATGCCTCAAAATACTTGTCAACATCCCATAAACAGGAGCCAAAATCACAATCTAAATGTACCGGCATATCAGCATAATCTTCTCTCAAAAAAGTACCCGGTACACTACACTCCTCAAAAAAAATCGGTGCAGGACTTTCAAAGTCCCAAAACTCCTTCAAACACAGAGGATCCATCACCAAACACTCATCATCACCACCCTTCAATATTTCTTCTTGAACCACCTCCTGATTTTGTCTCCAGCAACAGTCAGTCTGTACAGCAGCCTGTGACTCTGGACCCGGTTCCCCAGTGGAATGAAATCTAAGTACAGAAGTTGGAGAGCATAGACTATTATGAGACTCTTTACCAGAATCATACCCAGAAATGTTAACATTAATATCAACATCTGGGGTATGTTGTTTGCTCACCAGAGTGTTTGTGAAATTGGTCTTTGCATCAGGTCCTTTAATACGAATAGCAGCCTGATCATAAACCATGGCTGCCTCCTCTGCTGTGTCATAAGTCCCTAACCATACCCGGGTTCTCCTATAAGGGTCTCTGATCTCTGCCGCCCATCTCCCCCATGGCCTTTGTCTCACACCACGATACTTTTTCCCTTCTGGATAATAATACTGATCCCTTGAGTTTTTTTTCACAACTTGTTGTCCTGATGATTTTTTCGCAACCTCTGCTGCCCTGTCGCTGCAATTTGTCATTCTTATCTCGTTGATATGCTTTTTAATTCTTGGATGTTGGATCTTGGGTTCCTCATTTTCATCTCCAGACGAGTCCGTTGCATTCCCGTCAGTCACAGAAATCCTTACAATTCTTGTGGCTTTTGAGTCCTCCCATCTCACCAGCTTGTTGATCACGGTTTTATGCTCTGTGTACTTGGTAGAAAAGCGATCCATTTTTTTAATGCAATCAAGTCTCCTGTGGGTTTGGTTTTTGGGTGAAAACATCAAAGGTTTTTAAGAGAAATTTATTATAGGAAACGTTAGAAATAGGAAATATCAAGGGGGATTTATAAACACTTGAAGATATAACTGATCTGAGAATTAAAGAGTATAAGCAAAAAGCAGAGGGGGTGGAGAGAGAGTAGGCAAATGAAGTACCAACACAGAGAGAGAAGAGGACTGAGGAGATATTAAGAGAGAGTTTCAGTTCCGAGGAAGAGTCAAAATGTCATTAGGCTTGTGAATCCCAGTTTTATAGGACGATAAACCGAAGAAAGCCCAGCATTTTTTCCTTTTTCTTTAATTTCTCAGTTTTATATATATAAATGAAATCTCAATTAGATTTATGATATAATTGGCTGATTTTTTGGATTAAAAAATGGTGCAGATATTTACAAAGGAGGAGATTAAAATGAGGGCAATCCCTAACGACTCGCCGCATTTAGAAAATTAGATGTCGGGTTGCTTACACGTGGCAAATCTGGTTGGCCTGGTAAAGGAGATGGACGAGAAACGGAGTCACCGATTGAACTTGTTCTCCAAGAAAGTCACGCGCCAACGCATTTCGTATCGAGCAAAGTTTAAATCAGACCACCCCAAACAGACAGGCGGTTAGTGCTTACCTGACAGAATGACAGTTGTTCAATTCTCAGCCTTTTTGAATTTTGATAAGAGCGGGTGAGACTGACATGTAACAGTAAGTGTAAGGTTAGAACTGGGCAAATTGCTAAATTATCACATAAATTTAAAAACTAATTAACACAATAATTATAAAAAATTATAAAACAGCATTTTTTTTACTTGTCATAATTAAAAACCATGATATTTATTAAATATTATATTTTTAAAATATAATAATTAATTTCTCACATCTTTATTTTATTAAATATTATTTTTAAAAGTGTAATGATTATTTTATTATATTTAAAAATAGTAATATTTACTAAATATCATATTTTTCAAGCATAACAAGGTAAAAATGATGTTATTTTACTGAAAATTTTAGCTAGTAAGGTAATTTTTTTAAAAAAAAAGAAACCGTTAGAATTCTGGCTTTGAATTTAAGTCACGTGGGCTGAGAGTTGAGAGTTGAGAGAGATCTGTTGCAAACGTTGGTGAGATCAAGTGCTGGGTCACAGACATGTCAGATGGGATATTTATGACTGTCGAGTTAATCAAGGTCAAGCAGTTTTAATTCTCCAAGACAATTTTGCTTGCCAATGAAGCATCAAATATTTAATTGTAGCAATTTTCGTAATTGATTATTGAATTCATTCACCTGCTGCTATCATGGCTGTTGTATCAATTTATTTTATTTTATTTATTTTTGGGAGGATCTTCAGTGGATGTCTGTCCATTGAATATCATGTCAAGTTCCACTTGCATTGACTGCTGTTTGGGGATAAATAAAAAAGTCAACAAGCACGACCTTTTTTTATTTTACAATTCCAAAGTACTTTTGCCGTTTATGCGAGCCCATACCTGTTGGTATTTTTCTTTTTTAAGTTTGAGCTTAATTAAACAAATTAATTACAGGTATTATTAATAAATTTAAAATAAACAAATATTTACACGTGAAAGAGTACGTGAATCGGGGTAAGGTAGCGACATAGAGCAGGAGGTTAATTAAAATTAATAGATTTAAAATAAACAAATTAATTGCAGTTTATGGCTTGGGGGATCAAGAAACATCAAGGCATTCGTTGAGATAGCTAGGTCGGTAAGGAAACGTCTTCTTACTTGTTTCTGTCACCGTTTGAACTTCATTTCATTCACGTGACCTTTACTTAATTCTCTCGTCTGTATCTGTGTCGTCGCATGCTTTTTAAAGCTGTTCAATTTGAAATTTCAAGGATAAAAAAAAATAAAAACAAAAGGATGCATTACCATTTTTTTATTGGTGGAATATTTATAATATACTCATCCTGCAGATATTAATAATTTGAAAACACTGCTAGTCTCTTTATTGGAGGGGGGAAAATCATGATCAGCTCAAAGCAGTTCATTTTTTATTTTTATTTTGAATTTCGATTTTGAGTTTTATTTGAAAAAATCTATTATTTAAAATATTCCAAACTGGTTTAATTAAAAGATGTGTGCTTAAAATTATATAAAGACTTAATTTAATTTTGATTAGCATATAAATTAAATAAAAAAATCTCTTAGATCATATATATATATATATATATATATAAAAGATTGCACCCACTCCCCTGAATTCTCCTCCACTAAAGCAATCACCATGCTAGGCATACATAAATAAATAAATAAATAAATCACATTTATGATTTAATATGTTGGCCAGGTCAACGAATGGTGCTATGAAATAGTAAACTTAGGCTATAATTGTTGTTGTCTCGTGCAAGGCACGAGTGGACAGAATAGTAAATCACAGGTCCCATGGTTAATGCGAGTGTATAAAAAAAAAACTCTATGTTATAAATAAACGAGTATATATATATATATATATATATATATATAAAATTAAGCTTGTGATTCACCCGAAATATTTTATGACCCTGGAGTTTTAGCTAGTATGTTTTAATATCTTTTTAAGAATTTTTATAAATTTATAAAAAAAATATTTTAATTATTGAGATTTTGTAGTTAATAACTGATATTTATTTTGGGAGAGTGAATACCTTTTATAATTCTGTTTTAAACATTTCAATATACTAAAATTAATTAATTATTATATAGGATTTGAATACATGGAAGGTGTTTAGTAAAGAAGTTTATTTCTATATGAATTAATTTATTTACTTAATAAATATTTTTTTATAAATAATCTCAGCTAATAATTCCTTCCATCTCCACTTTAATTATGCTTAGAATATTTCTTTACTTTAATTGAAAAGTTTTGATATAATTATTTTTTATATTTAATTATTAAAAATAATAAATATTTTATAAGTAAAACAAGGGACTATAATAACATGGTTATAGTGTAAGAATATTCTTGAAGGGATTTTAAATATCTGGTGATATATTTAAGTTTTCATTAAAGTAGTAATTATAAACAATCTCATGAATTGCATTAGATATTAGTGAGCATATAATTTATGGTGACTGTTAGTGTTAGGTTCTTAGGAATGTTTGGTTGTACTAATATTAAATTTAAGTACCAAGTCTTTGGTTAGTTATTTTGAGTTAGAAAATATATATTTATTCACTAAATGAGTTTTTCTTATTAAAATATGTATTCTTTTGTAAATTAGATGGATCAAGCATGTAAATAATTTATAAGTGTTTTGTGAAAGCATGTTTATGATTGCAAAAGTGTTTCGAATATAATTTTAAATGTGTTATGTATTTGTGAACTCATTTGCAGATTGACTATTAACATAAATTTGATTATTTATATTTTAAATCTGACCTTTGAGGGTTATATATTAACATCTATAGATATGTTTGTTTAGAATTTAATGTCTAGTTATAAAACAAAATATAACTCATTGTTATTGTTGTTAGAGTAACTATATGCTATAGACTCGGTCTTATAAGGTTATACATTAACACTTATAAACATGTTTATTTAGAATTCGATGCTTAGTCAAAAAACAAAATATAACTCACTGTTATGGTGGTTAGAGTAATCGTACACTTTAGACAAGATCTTTGGGGGTTACATATTGACATTTATAAACATGTTTATTTGAAATTTGATGCCTAGTTATATAGCAAAATATGACTCATTGTTATTCTGGTTACAGCAATTATAATTCTTTAACTATGAATATAAGTGTGCAATCTATATTTGTGTTTAAAATAATTGGTTTAATTATTTAAATTTTTTGAATTATTTATAAATTTGCTTTTAGAACTTTAAATCGTTGAAAGTACTAAAATTTTGATATAGTAAATGAATTAATTGTTAGCTATATGTATCAGTAAGTTTTGTCATGATTGGTCTAACTAAAAAGATAAAATGTTATTTATTATGTGACACTCATTCTCTATTTATTTATTTATCTTTTTGTTTGCTTATGTTGTTTCAAATGATTTGAAAGAGTGTATAATTTCAGAGTGTTGTTTAAAAAGTTTATTGTTGATTTTTAAACTTTAATATTTCAATTACTAGATCGATTTATGATCCTAGACTTTAAAGTTAGATTATTTAATGTGAGATGATTCATATTCAGTTTAGTTAAATCATGATTTCAAATTATAATTTCTCACGATGTATTATTTTGAATATAATTTTTTAATTAAAGTTAAGATATCATGTATAAAATATCCGGTATTGCGGTGCAAAAAAAAAAGTATTTTCATGATTTTTTTGGTTGAAGCCAGATAAAAATTTCTCCAAGCTTGATAGTAGATCTTATATTTGTTATTCAGCAGTGTTATAATTACTTACAAATCGTAATTTCAATTACTTTTTTTTTTCTATGTCAAAATAAGAAGGGAAGAAAAGTCTGCCGCAGATGGTATTGGGGTGAAAAAATCATGAATTTCTCACCCAATTCACGTTTCTTTGATTGAATTTTTAATTCCTGTTCCATGAATAAAACGATCATCAATTTCAATTCATGATTTTATTTCAAGAACAAGAGAATATAAAGAAGAAGAAGAATCCATTAAATCTAAAAGGCAGGAAGGAACACAAGTATTCGTTTAAAGAAGGAAAGGATCTTGTGCCTTGTAATATTGCTCCATTTGTAAGGCCACGATTTCACTGCGAGGCATAACAAAGCCCGACTTAAACCCAACCAAGTTACTCAAGAAAAAGCCCAGCCCATATATTCGTCAGCCCACGATCATTTGCCCTTCGATTTTTTAATATATGCTACTCATAATCCCACTGCTAGAAGGATTGTGGACGAGAAGCCTGTGTGTCAATGGAGGGGTGTTTGAAACGGTGGTGGATATTATTTTTTAAAATAATTTTTTAAAAAATTTATTTTTAATATCTACGTATTAAAATGAACTGAAATTATAAAAAGATCAATTTATAAAAAATCAAGAGTTAGCAAAATTACAGTTGAACCGCTGCACCAAAAATACCCAAGTGGGGAGGAAACATGTGCTGTAAATGAGGCCATTGAGTATGTAAAACTCTTTATAAGGAGGTGGGTGTTTTTAAATGAGGCCACTGAGTTTGCCATCCTGAAAATAAAATAACGTTACCAAAGCCAGTGTCTGGCAATTGATTGGCTCTTGAAACGTCGCAGTATACTGTCTTACTTGGGATCAAGGCTGTGTTTGCTTTGTAATTATTTGAAGATTGAAGGATAGTTTTTTTCATATAAAAATAAAATTAATTGTTAATTAGGACAACGCATCCTGTTTTTAAAATAAGCAAGTAATCTCATGCTTTTAAAAGTTAAAGATGAGAGGAGAGCTGTGATGAAAACACTGAAGAGTTTGAGGACCAAAATGACTAGAATGTTAACATTCAAATCCACTTAAGAGGTACCATCCCCTGCCAGGTAATTTAAGATGCAAACAAGATTTGTGCAATTAAATCTCTATAAATTAATATTTTTAGAAGTATGAAAATTTATTAATTAACTGAGATATTAATTATTTGATAAATTTTAATCTGTATATTAATTAATAAAAATAATAATTTATCAAGGTATCCTTTATTTTTTTCCTAGAACGTTCATATATTGTGATTATATGAATATTATCTAATTACCGTATCAAACACAGATATCTCACGTCCTTAAATCCACTTCCATGTGCATTAGCTAAAAAAGGAATTTTTCAAGACAATGTCACCAAAAAAAAAAATCCAACTTTAAGTATGGCAACCTGTCAGCTCCACCAGGAATTCAGATTCTTCAGCAGAAAGAGAGAGAGAAAACAGTGAACAGGATATATAAATAGAAAACTGAGCGGGTCCAGCCACCAAAAAACAAAACAAATAATTTAAATCCAACCCCATTTATGTATTTTAATGTATCCTATTACATCATAGAAGGAATCAAAGTCTAGACGAGGACCCACTTTGACTGTTGAATGATGCTCTTTGATCTTCCTCTTCCAAGTAAAGAATATGTGTATTGTAAGCATTAAAGAACATAAAACTAGCATGCTGCAGAATCCGATTTAGGTACATGTGTTTGTCTAGAATCATGAATTGCCTCGTCAGCTTGATGCTACCAGTCTTTTTAATTTATACCATCAATCCTTCACACACAATAAACTGTCAGCGGATGATGATCCTGCACCCAAAGCAACAATCTTAATCAGCATTGTCAATTCATTAACCAGAATAGTAACTTCAGAGAGCAAAAATGCTGTGGTGAGGACAACTGTCGCTGTAGGCACATTTTTGAAATGTCTTCTTCCAAATGAGAAATTAGGCTATTGATACATATTGATATGATTAATGGTATTCAGTAAGTGAAAAGATTCCTGATCCTAACTTAACCTGTGTATATGGGCAAGGGGTTTAATCCTTTACCATGAAATATAAACATAACCTTGCAGTTTTTGCAGCAGATGGATGTCCAGCAAGTGTGGTGACAACGTAAAGCCATTGCCTTATCATTTCAAGGGGAAAAAAGGAAACAGAAAAAAAAAAGAGCACTCCATGAAATGCCTTGAGAAAAACCAACATGACTACATCCTGCCCTAACAAGAAGACAGGAAGATGAAGAACATCTAACTTTAAGACCTGACATTTGGAGCTTTCTTGATGCAACGTGCTCCAAAGTGTCATCACACAAAGGCGGCCATCATCATTTCCCAGATTCTATGAGAATTTTATGCTTCAAGTTCAAAGTTAGCAATTATCTAGTAATAAACAATCTAAAACAAATTGGGTTTATGCAGTCTAAAAAACAAAGAACAAATACAGGGCCATCCTATTCATACTCACCAATCGAATTTTTTTTTTAAAAAAAAAATCAGAATGAACTAGAAGTGTTACCATTGAAGTATTTTCATGACGCATCTTGGCATCTCACCACTTTCAGTCTCCTTCAACGTTACACCTCCGCACAAAACTTCCGCCCCCAGCAACCCTGTCTTCATCCCCGCAACACCAATTCCAACTCTTGTTTTCACATTCATCTTCACCTTCAACTTCTTGCTCGTGAACTGATGGAGAATCTTGGATCCAATTCGATCCTCAATCAGCTCATTGTTCACATTAGTCACGGTTTTCAAACTCGTCGCATTCCCTTTTTCCTGTGTGAACTTAGGCAAGCTCGTCGATCCCAAATTAACTTCTTCGTCTCCCGTTGTAGTTTCCACCTTAGACTCTCCGAAATGATATATAATTTTTTCATTAGGATTCCTAACTTCAATTCTTGCAACCATCTTGGCCTTAAGGTACGTGCCATCTGATTTCTTGGTGACGCTAAAAGTGGGGAACTTAAAAGACTGGAGGTGGAAAACGGGGAGTTTAGGATCGAACCAGATGTAAAATAGACCACCTGAGATTATCAGAAGGAGAATGAAAATGATAAGGACAAGGATTAAGTAGAATAAGCATAGACGACACCAATGCCTGGACCGTCTTTTCCTTGGCTGGAATGAAGGAGGCACTAATGTCTTTGTAGGTAGCGGTCTCCGGGCAGATTTTACCGGGTGATTGGGGTCTCTGTAACCTGGTGGTCTTGGGAGAACTGGCTTCATTGGTTTGTCTGCCATTGCTTATAATGTTGAATTTTGATTCTTCTGTTTGTCAAGAAACTGACCATTAATCAAAAGAACGATTTACCCACAGCAAGAAAGACTAGCTAGGACTTAAATTCAAAGTCCAAATAGATTAAGCAATACATCGTGAAACTGAAGCAGTCCCAGTTTCTAAACAAGATTCATCAGAGTGAAAGTGTGCTAAGAATTGAAGATGAATTTGTAGACATGCAAAGAGGCAAAATTACCTTGATAGAGAAATGGCAGGAGTAATGTTGATAAAGTTAATTTCTTGTTGAGATTTCAAAATCTGGGGCATGGAGAGATCTGCAGTGGGATCTAAGAAAATGAATTTTTTCTGAGATCATTAATTAGAGAAGGAAAGTCGAATTTTGAACATTGGATCACGAGGACAGAGTCACTCTTAAATATGGAAAGCGAGAGAGAGTAGGATGGGGGTGTTGTCTCTTGTTGAAGCTTTGTGGTATCGATGGCAGGAATTCAGCATGCAAGATACACGCGCGGCGTTGCACGTGCTGACATGGCGGGAAGGTTTTTGACATTTTGTAGTTTTTACTAAACCGGTGGCCGGACCATGCCGTGGGAAAAAAAAGATTAATATAAAAAAATGCTCAGTTACTGTGAATGTATTTTTTAGAAGCAAGAAAAGTTTGTGATTCTGATTCAACTTAGTTCACTCAATTTGTTTTATTGAATTATATTATATGATAAAACAACCATGGTAAATAAATCAAATTAAAAAATAATAATAATAATCATGATGACATGCTCAATACCATGCCTATTAATAGTATAAAAACATTTATATAATCTTGCTTGATAAGAAAGCTAAAATCAAATGAATTTTGATAAATAATATATAAAACATATCTTTAATTAATCTTAAAATATAAAAAAAATACAATAATTAATAAAATATTGAAGGAAAAAACAATAAAAAATATTCATTTTTTAAATTAAAAAAACTGCATCTGAATTTTAGATTGTTTTAAATGAGCTATTGAAATTAATTTTGTTAAATCTACCATCAATATTAGCTCTTCACACCAAGCTAACCAGGAGTAGTCAAAAAGTCCAAGGCTAGATCAACCTAGCATATTACCATCGATCACGCATCTAAAACTGTTGTTGGTGGTTTTCATGTTAGCTTTGCTTGGAGCATCTCCTACGAAATATGTTACTCTAAGGGCTAAATTAATAAAATAATATTTTAAATAATATAAATATGATTTTTTTAATTATGTATATTCTAATAAAAAAACTATTTTTAAAGCTATTTGTATTAGAGTAAGAATGTGTTTGATGTCTTTTTTTTTTTACATGATTATATTTAATTGGTTTATTTTTTTATTAGGCTCACCTTGTTGGTTTTAGCTTTTTTAAAAGATATTTAAAAATAATATTTATAGAAGAGAAATGATATTTTGATTTTTTTTTTAACACCCCTCTTAGAACATATAAAACAAGCATAAAAAAACCAAATAATATTTTTTTAGTTTCTGGCTTTCCATTTAACACACACCTTGGAGTTTTTCTTAGATTAAACGAGCCAGATTACTTATACCCATCATGAAATTTTGTTTGGAGGGTCAAGGGTGATTGTATTAGAATCTTGATTTATAATTATAATTGATGATTTTTGTTTAGTAGTTAATTTAAAATTTTGACCATGTTATATAATATATTAAATGGTTAATGTTAATATAAATAATATTTAATTATTTTAAATACATTTGGTAACAACATATATCCTTGTTAAGTCTCTCTCTCTCTCTCTCTCTCTCTCTCTCTCTACACATACGATAAAAGTGTAATTCTCACTATATAAAATCTTTTTTAAAGAAAAAAATCTCCCTATTTTACTTAGTCTCTTTTATATTTCTATACATATTTAAATATGTATAGAAATCTAATATTCATGACCAATTCACTCTAATACCGTGTAGAAAATTAAAATAATTGAATTGTATCTATTGATTGTTGTTGCAGAGGTGAGTCGAGAAAGCCTGTCTCGATTTTAACATCGGCACAGACGTTGAAGCAGTCCCAGGCGCATAAATCCATCATATTACGATTCCAGAATTTGCGATGATTACGTACTTAGCTTTTTGATTACACGATAATAGTTTACTCAACGGCGTTGTGTTGCGGGTCTAGTAAAAAAATATTTAACATGAAAAATATATTTACGTTACAGAAAATTATTTATTGTTATTATTAAATTTAACACAGTAGTTTACTCTCTGAGCGTTTCAATCCGACTTCTATCTTTCTCTAGTTTAAAATTAACTCAAGGAAAAATTACTTTAATATGATATAGTT
>Ga0325405_1002250_pt1 | contig 19776 bp, 6 predicted proteins | sample PopdelMetagenome_21_FD_205663 | JGI IMG/M metagenome (GOLD analysis project Ga0325405, IMG submission 205663) | Populus deltoides microbial communities from Bellville, Georgia, United States - Xylem-Control-R2 | ecosystem: Host-associated > Plants > Phyllosphere > Stem > Wood/Secondary xylem...
ACTCAAATGGAGAGATAAGGCTAGAAAGCGCACTACTTGAGTGATGAGGGTTCAAAGACATACTCAAGAGAAAAAGATAGGGCTAGAAAGTGCATTACCTGAGTGATGAGGGATTAAAGGTGCACTCTAGGGAAAAGATAGGGCTGGAAAGCACACTGCTTAATTCTCAACATCTAAAGATATGATTTTTCCTTTGAGCATTTAGATATGCTTAGGGCAAGACTTAATGTGGTCACCTATAAGTTAAGTATTGATTTATATTTCCCTCTTGTTCTCTAGAAGAAAAGATATTTTACAGAGGAAAGATAAAAGGTCATATTTGAAAAGGTGGACAAGCTCTTTAAAATTGGTTTTCATTCGAGAAGTTATGCAACTTAAGTGGCTTACCAACGTGTTCATAGTTAAGAAGGCCAATGGAAAATGGTGGATGTATATAGACTTCTTTGATTTCAATAAAGCTTGTCCCAAAAACAGCTTTCCCCAACCCAAAATAAACAGGTTAATAGAATTCATGGTCAAGTTTGAATTCCTAAGATTTTTAGATGTGAACTGGGACTACCAATAAATTCAATGTGTTCTAATGACAACAGGAAGATATCATAAATATTTACCAATGCATTATAATAAATAGACCTTTTATTATAAAACCATGCTCTATATGCTAAAAATATCACAAATATTTACCAACAAATAGTGAATAAGGTCTCAAAGACCAATCAGATGAGAAAATATAGGCTTATATAGATGGCATACTATGCGAAACCCCAAGCTTTTATTGTAAAAAAGAGATATAAATAGTGTTATCTCTAAAGGGTTTTAAAAATATATAATAAATAAATAAGAGACCAAGATTATAAAGGAGAAGGAAATTAGGGTCAAATGTGAAAAATAAAAATTTGAATGGGAAGTAAAATTAATTAAGAAAAATAAAAAAAATTAAAGTGACAGTTTTTTTTTTTGGAAAATAGAGGAGCCATCACTTTAAAAAAATAATAAAAAAAAGGAGATAGAGAGGGGAGAACTCTATATCAATTTTTGATTTTGAGAGAGAACACATTAAAATAGGGAATTAGAAGAAACACAAAGAGAGATTAATAATAAAAGCAGTACGTAAGCAAAAGTTCAAAAAATAATAGAGAATTAAAAAAATAAAGAAAAATAGAAAGATTTGAAGAAGAAGGGGAAATCAATCAAGAAATTATTCAAGAAGTAATCTTGTGAATTCAAGACTATTTGGTAAAGTGCCTTAACATTATTGTTCTTTTACTTTACTCAATTTATAGAGGAAAGGAGAAGCCTTAATTTTATCTGTAAAATTAGGGTTCATGTAGAATGGGGAAAAATTCATTATATTTTATAGAATTTCCCTAAAATAATGTTGTAATAAGAAGTAATTAGGAGAATTAAACCACAAATTAAAGAGAAATCCAAGGGTGAAAACCCTAATTAGGTTTAGTTAGTTAAGAGAAAGTTTTAGGTGTAGTCTTTGTTCGATTTTATGTATGATTATAATTGTATAATACCAAAAATGTGATGAAATTGAGTTATGCATGAAAAATTAGAAGGAAAGATGAGTTCTTGAATGCTAGGATTTGTAGTGTTTAAACGCATATTCTTTAAGAAATTCATTTTTGAAATGTTAAATAAGTAATTTGTATTAGTATAATTGATATTGAAAGGAAGGAAATAAACTTAAGATTTTAGGTATAAAGGTTAGGCTAGGGAGAAAGAGAGGAAGGAAATTTTCTAATAGCCGAAACAGGTTAGCCATTTTAAGAATTGGCTAAACTGATTCAAGAAACGACCGAACCGTTTCTCAAAATAATGAAACTATTTTGGCTACTGTTTTGTGGTAGCTTGATTTTGTGTTTTGATCTTTTCTTAGTTTTGCTTTGAATGTTTTGGGTGGTTTAAGGAATATAAGTGATTATTATATGAAAAATAAAATATAATATGTGTGTATGCATGAAATTAGCTTGAAAGATAGCATTTCTTACATTGGAACACCAAGAGTTGGAAAACTATGTGTGATGATGTAAGGATACATATGTTCATGAGTGACAAGTTACTCAAAGTAATAAAATAATATTAAGAAGTACATTATTAACATTTAAGAAGGGAAATTAATATGAGACTATGTGTGATGTAAGAGAGGTATTGACTGCAGGACCCAAAGTAAGCGGGACTGGACTAATTAGAGGAACATGTAGGTGTTTGTCACCTCAACTTTTTTAATTTAAAATCATCTATATAAGTCATTATGTTTAAATATTATGAATATTGAATGTATATATGTATTGTGGAATGATAAAGATTCATGAAGTCTCGATGTGGAGATCAGTATAGATAAGTATTGTGTGTATGATAGTCAGCCACATGTGTGGGGTGAAGGTTAAAGTCTCTGGAAGGAAAAAATAGATGCATTTAATGTATGAGAGTCAGCCATAAAATAGAGCCCCAGAGTTGTTAACATCAAATCGGCCATAAAAAAACGAGGACATTGATGTACTGGCCATAAATGTGGAGGTAGTAGGAAATTTATAATCAATTGTGTGAGTAAAGACTAGGAAGGTGTCGAACATAACCTTAGGCATGAAAGCCAAGTAAAACAAAGAATTGAATGTTGTTTATATTAATGAATCTCCAAATAAGGTTTACAAAGGGTTGGATATGATAATCTTTAATGTTAAGTTTATCTTTTTGGTATTCTTGTGTGGAAAACAGCATTTTGAATCTAATGCTATATGAAAAAAATCAACCTAGAGGTTGGGTTCCATGTGTTAATTGTTGGAGTAAAAGATTTTTGATTTGTAAATTATTACTATTAATAGTTAGTAGAGGAAATGTTTATGGTGAAGTATGTAAAAATGAAGTCTGTGGGAAATAGTGAATGAAATTTAAATATATGTATGATTTGTTAATGCCATGATGTGATGATATCATTTTTATTTTTACTTTTTAATATGTTTATTTTTTACAAGTTCTTCACATGCTTCTCAAAATTAGATTAGCATGACAACTATTTTAGCTATAGGATTTATCAGTTCTATTTAACTATAGGATTTCATAAATGTTTTCATTTAACTATAGGATTTCTATACTTATGTTTATTTTGATAACCTTGAAGGATTGTACTAAATAAATCATAGAATTATTGTGATTTCATATTATTCTCATTATTGTGAAATTGTAAAGATGATGATGACATCAACTTTATACAATTTATACAAGACTTTATGGTTGCTTTTCTAATTTAAGTATATGATATTGATCTTTTAAGTTTAATGATCTTAAATTGTATTATTCTATCTAAATTGATCGTCTTCTAATTTCATGGATGACTATAGCCAGGGTTAAAGGGTGGATATGAATTCAACAGGATATAAATAAAACAATTCATGCTATTTAAGTGGTGTTCCACTGGTTTTAATGTGTGATCACATATTGTTTATGTAAGGGTGTTACATATTAGTGAAGAGCATTACCTTTTTGTATAAACTTCAAGACCTCTAGGAGGTCTTCTCTATTCTTTACCTATATAAGATGAAGTTGAATATAACTAAGTTTGGCTTTATCATATGGGGAGGAAAGTTTTTTTATTTTCTAGTTAGAAGTTAATGTATAAAGCCCAACCTCGAGAAGATCTAAGCCATGTAAGACTCGACTCCTCACTATTTTATCAAATATGTATAAAAGCTCAAATAAAGAATGCCTTTTAACAAATTTATCTTCCTTTTACAAGAATATTGCTTGTCATTCTTCATGATCTACGAGGAAGAAAAATATAAAAGCCTATGCACTACACCTTTAAAATCTTCATAATATGGAGACAAGGTACCTAAGGATAGAAAAGGCGGTCCTTACCTTAGTTTGTTAGTGTAGCAATTAAGCTCAAGCTTTACTTGTAATCATACCAAGTTATAGGTTGTGACTGACCAGCTTTTTAGAAAAAATTCTCACAAGCTAAAAGTTTTTAGATATCTAGTTAAATAAACAATCGAATTGGGAGAGTTTGAACTCTAATATCAACCAAGGTCAAAGATAAAGGCCTGGATCTCTTATAAAATGCTTTTTTTTTTATTAAGTTGTTAATGTTTAAGTAGAATACAAAGTTTATACATAGACAATAATACTTAGTCATATGGAAGCTAATGAGGATGGTTCCTCTAATATCCATGGTTATAGACAATAATACCTTAGTTCTTTCTCTTTTTTTTTTCTTTTTTTTTTTATGGAAGCAGATTGGTGGCTGCTAGGTTTCCATTCTTCCTCGAGATTTTGTCGCGTTCAATGGCCATTGCCTCAACAACCCAGAAACAAAGGGCGAAGAGCCCATGGGAAGGGATAGCTAGTAGGGGCCCTTGTCCCTTGTCCCTTTCACATGAAGGGTATTTTCTAGAACTAGCTATGCCGTATATTCTCCAAGCTGGCCGCCTGCCCTCCAGGACCCAGGATGGCGATGTTGTCCCTCACGTGTTTCAGACACTAGGCCCAGTTCATGGATGTAAAACAAATAATAATTCTAAATTAGCTAGTTTAACCCCCTTTTCTTTTTTAATATATAAAATCATTTTCCTATCTCAATGTTTTTTTTTACCTCACAACAGAAGTCACAAAGCCAAGTTCAAGTCCTCTCCCTTATACAAACAATTAGGAGGGGGGTAGGGGCCGTGCAATGTGCGGTGTCTCCCTATCGCAGAAGTTTATTTTCAATTCTCTTTGCCATCAATAGCAAGACCAGACAATGCTCAAGCCAAGGAAAATGACAGTGTTGTCCGCTTCTTTTCTCATCTCTACAAAATTTTGTCTAATACATTACAATGGGATATTTTTGGTGGTCTGAAGGGGAAAAAAAAAACAACAATAATATTAAATTAGCTCAGTCTTGTACTGTGGCTCTAGACATAAAAAAAAATATATATGAATTAAAACAATGTAAATATAATTTTGCCATTGCTAAAAAAAATTGATTAAGCCTGAAGTAGAAATATCTTTTACATGAGATATATTTGTCATTGTAAAATTAATTATGAACATGATGGTCCGGACATCTTTTTTGTTACAATGCAATGACTATTTTTTCCTTAAAAGAAAAAAAAAATCTTTGGGTAAGGGTTTTTTTGTTTTTTATTAAAAACAAATGGCACAAGCTCACAAAGAAGGTCCGGTTGGACTGCGGAGAAGTTTTTTTTTCCCACTATTTTCTCTTTTATTTTTTATAAAAACATGCATGAATTTTTAAAAATACAATTGTATTATTCGGTTTATAATCTTATCGATTTTAGTTTTTTTTAATTACTATTTATTTGACTTTTGATGTTTTTTATGTTTAAATATTTTTCAATTTCATCCCTGTTCTGATTTCATCTTTCTATTTTTAATTGTTTTATTTTTATGTTTTATATTTTTCTTGAGCAAAATATATCATAATAACTGCTATTATTAATGTACTACTACTATTATTTTTATTTCTGTGATGACTTTTAATGCATTTCTCTACTAAAATAATCAAATCCAAACTGAAATTATCCAAATTGCACTCATTCTTGTGTAATTGAGCAATCTCTTCATGCCCATGGTTAATATGTTAGAAATTACACTTTGCAACATTGTTCACGTTCCATCCAAATAGTAGCAGTGATAACCAAACTTACATACGTAATTTTATCTTAGTTTTGCAATTTTATCCATTTCAGTTTTATTGTATTTGTTTTTTTATTTATTTTGATTATTATTTTTTTAATTACTATATTTTTATTCTTTTTTTTGATTTATTTTTTTTTCAATTTTATCCCTCAATATTTAATTTTATTTTATTTTGTTATCTAATTTTGGTCCTCATTCTTTCAATAACTTTTTTTCAATCATTTTCGTAGTTTTTTGTTTTCCAACTTAGCCCCTAATTTTTTTTTCATTTTTTATACCATGTTTTGTTTGCATTGTTTGAGTTTTAAATTGTTGTACGCTTGGATATTTTATTTTGTTATTTTTTTGTAGTTGCCTTCAAACAGAGCAGTTCTTTATTGAAATTTTTTTTTCAAGTTCATCTTTTAACATTTGATTATTAAGCCCTTACCTTTATTTTTTTTGCGTTTTGTTATCACAATGTTATATCCCAGTTAATCATGGTTGCCTCAAATTTATTTCCCTCGATTGTTTTTTATGAAATTGATTTTTTTGACAATTTTATACTTTGACATTAAATTATTAGCCCTTGAGCTATGTAATTTTTTCACTTCTCTTTCTGTTGGGTTATCCCAAATGCGAGTTAATCAAGTTAACCCATGTTAACTTGCATTTTCTTACTTGATTTTTTTTAAATAGCTTCGGTCCTTTTGGCTATGTACTTCTTTTGAAAATCTAATTTTTTTTATGTCGATCTCATGTCACGAGTGGTGGGTCAGTCGAGTTAACATGGATTGACTCAGTTTTTTTTATTAATTTTTTATGATTTTATTTTTTTTTCAATTTCATCATTTTGCATTAAATTATTTTTCCTTGAACTTTTTATTTTACCTCAAGTTACCCCATGCTGACTCAGGTTTTTTCCATCAATGTTGCATTTTTTGAAGTTTTTTTTTTATATCTTTCACATTAGACTATTGGACCTTGAGCTTTACAATTTTTTTTTGTTTTTTTTTCTGGTTTTTTTTTGTTTTATATCTTAAATTATATTTTAGTTAATTTAACCAGTTTTCTCATAGTATCTTTACTTGAATATCTTTTTTTTGTTTTGAAAACATTTAGCCCGGCTAGTAGGATAGCATGACAACCTATCAAGTACATATACAAGAGAGGTTAGATGAGCGTTTTGATCTTGACACTTACAGAAAATAGTTAAAATTGCTCCTGCCTTTCTCACCAGCCTCCTGCCGTGATGAATACCTACAAGAAAATGCAAAAACTCGGTAAAGAATCAAGTAGATTGGAAGGTTTTTATTTTTGTGAAACTAATATAATTTGGTAGAAATTTTGGGAATATAAAATAAAATAAAAAAATATTTAAAAAATATCATACTTTCACATAAATCATGGTTGAATTATTCAACCATTAATGGAGTGGTTGAATTTATAAACCGCTAATGAAAATTGCGGTTGCGTCTTTCGTTTCATGTCTCGGATGCTTTTGCTTCGTTCATGTCCCTGTACGTACCTTTCCAGCACCCTTCTTGGACCACACGTAGATTGAAAAGTACATCTTTTTTTTTTCTTTTTCTTGATAAAAGGTAAAGAAAAGCCACAGACACGAGAGATTATCAAGAAGCACTAACATGCACGTCGGATGAGCTCAAAAGCCAATGGTTCCACCTAATTTTCAAAGCTAGACTTGGAGACTCTCCCCCAGCAAATTCTTTCTCTTCTTCTTCATAGTCCCTATGATCAAACTTTATTCAACAAATTAAATCCTACAATACAATTCTTTTTTCCCTTTTGACAATTACATTATTTCCATAGCATGACAAGCCTTAGTTTGATTACTGGAGCGAAAGGTACAGCAAACTGTTTTGACTGGTTTTTGCTATTATATTTTCGATCAAAGAAAATTATCTAAATGGGTCTTTGCCAATATATGTTTCAGGAAATAATATTTCAGTGTTACATCAACAAATTAAACTAAAAGGGAACAAAAACTCAAAGAAAACGAGAAAATAACATAAACAGATGTGAGAAAGAAGGAGATTAGAAATAAAAAGAGATGTGAGAGGAGACGGTCGCGAAGAGGCTGAAAGCTTCGTTGAACTCGAAGATCTGGTCATCGGTGAGCCGATCAGCCGATGACCAGATCTTACTATGATCTTGAACATGAATGGCAAGTTTATGGATAATCCACCAAAGAAACCAGGAGAAAAGAAATAGAGTTGGGGGCTGGAGCCTAACCACTTGCAGGATTCCTTGATTGACAAGATTGAAGGGCCTTTTCTACCACTAACACGCCCCCATTTTCATGAAGGAACATTAATGACTTACAAAATCTCTTCTCCAGGAACATTTCCTTCAGCAAAGAGATTATCTGGAAATCTGAACATCGAATCAAAATTTTGCACTCTCATACCACTCTGACGCAGTTTCATCTAACTGAAAAGTCAAGAGCGCTATGCGAAAAACCTTTAACTTCATTCCATATTCGGTATCCAAAGAAATGCATTTCAAGTAAGTAACCATGACCAGACTTTCTCATCATCACAGGCAAGCTTCTGGTCTGCATAATTCTATCTCCCTAAGGCTAGCTATGCGATCAATGCTGCTTAAGGTATGTTTGATTGCAAAATTCTCCCCCCACAACTACCCCCCCCCCCCCCTGTTTCTAGAGTCCAACAGCCATCCTTCACAAGCAGTAAGAAGCAGCTTGAACTTGGCCCATTCCTTATTTCGGGCCCAAAATCTGATCCTGAGCCTAGTCTAGACTCAAGTTCCCAGGTTATTATCTCTTGAGGTTTCTGCAGAGTTGCAAGTTGCCTCCTCTCAAGTTTCGTTGTGCAACTCTAATGATTGTCCTTAAGACTTCGTTAGCTAATTAACCTATGCCCTTATCCTTTAGGTGTTTCATGGTAAATAATAAATTATGCTGGACAATAAACATATCTGGGAAGAGCTAGCAGATGCAATTGATACCAAGGAAATTATCTACTATTACAATAAACAAGAGCTAAGTTCTTTTATAAAAGCAAACCTCAAAGAACAAGGAAATCATGCAGCTTAGTCAACATATTTGGATTCATGTAGCAACTAAGGGTTGGTTGACTAATTCTTGTCTTTTTTTAGTAAAAAAAAAAGAGGAATGAGAGTCCGAAAAAAGAGGACTAATTACATAAAGGAAAGGTATAAGCACTTTTAATATGTCATATCTGAGATAAGCTGCAGTGTTTATTTGTCTGATATAAACCGAGAAAAAATTATGTTTTCTAATCGTTGATTCGTTTAAAATTGAAGAAAAATCATTCTTAGTAAGATCATTATCTTATCAGGTTAAAAACATAATTGTTTTAATGTAAATATAAAAATAATTTTTCCTTTTATTTAATATCAGAAATATATCTTACATATAAATTCATAATCCCGTATATTAAAAAAAACAATTTGTTTTGGTATTTTTTTAAATATAGGCCAAAATCTTTTGGAATTTTACAAACTTATTGTAAAATCTATACAAAAGTATTTCAATTTTTTAAAAATAAATGCTCAAATTATTTTTTAGGATTGTTGGCCATATGTAATTAAAACATTTGTTAATTAGAACTTTTAATCTTTTTTCCTTTTTTATCGTTTATTTAACACAAAATAAAAGGTAATAAAAAGAAAACACAACACACACACTACTTTTTATTTTACTAAATTTTACTCACACATCCTACAATTACATGTTTATAAATAATAAAAATCCAAAATTTAAAAAGAAAAATTCAAACACACATTAAAATTTTAAAATTTTACAAAATGATCATTCCAAAGATCGGAAACGAATTGAAAAGAACATTGAAAGACTCTTGGGATGGATGAATAGTGGCACACATCTGCTACACGCAACACCGCTACTTGCCGTGCGTGAACCCACCTGCAAAACAAACAAAAATGGGTGGATGAAGTAGATCACTTCTTCCTTTTCATGTTTTTACCGACAATGTCATGCACGGATTGGTTTGAATTTTTTTTTTTTTTAACAGATCTATTTCACGGGTTAGTTTTCTCAAATTTTCTTCCTCTTTTTGGTTGCTTCAATAATACACATTAGGAGAGAGGTATGGTAAAGGCTGGCATTTCAGGTAGGGATTGGCCATTGGTTCTCAGTCGAGCTGGAGAGGAAGAGATTACTGTTATAAAGGTGGTCTTGTTATTGGTGTAGGTTTGTCGTTATTGACAACAGTTATGAAGAGAAAGATGAAGCTTAGCCAGGAAGGGTCGAGTGTCGGGTAGTGAGAGGCTGAATATGGTGGTGAAAAAGATAGGATTAAATGCCTTGTACATCTATGTTTATAGGAGACAGTGATGGAGGAATATTAACTGCTTATAGAGAGAGGCTTGGCCGATGAAGGCCATTAGTGTTTTGAATGGTGCATATTTTCTCATAGTAAGGGTACGGGAAATGAGAGGCTGTTGTTCAGTGATTAATGGCTAACGGTTAGGGTTTTAAGTATATTGGGTCTGGGGTTTTTTGTGTATGTATTTTAGAAGAAAGTGTGTGAGCTGAAGAGTTTTTTTTTTTTTTTTTTTGTAATGGCCTCTTCTCCCCTCTTGTGTGAGATAAACACCTTATTATAGGTGGAAAATTATCTCTTATTTTCCAATTTCTTGGTCAAATAAGCAACCTTTGTCCAAATATTTTTTATTTTTGATTTTTTGTATTTTGTTTTTTAAAGCAGCATCAATGCCGACTCAATAAGAAAAATCAACGATTTTAAAAATGATGCGTTAAAAGTTGACTCGTTGAAAAAAATTGAAAATTTGAATCTTTTTTAGACGATGCTGAAAATGCTGAAAATAACATAAATACATCAAGAACATATTTTTGAATTTTTATATGTTGAAAATATTTAGAAAAATAAATGGTCAAAAATTGGGTTACAACAAATGCTCCATCTTTGCAATACTTATGAAGCTGAGACTTATCAAGAGCTTTGCGTAGTAAATTTATAAAAACAAACAAATTGTTCTTCAAACTTGATCTTCTCAAAACTTTAGCTAGGTTGACCTAAGACTCTATCTTTGTAGCAATCCCTTTCAACCATAACTATAATTCAAATGTTTCCATCGAAATGAATTTTATCATATTGATGACTTTTGTTTTTAGTTCTAGTTGAAAATAAGCATCTAAGTGTAAATCAGATGAGAATAGTAATTCTTCATATTTAAAAGAGGAAAGAAAAGCTGGAATAAATCATGACTAGTGGAATCAACCAAATTTGAAGAGTCCTAATCGAACAAGGGAGCTAGAAAGTAGTTGATTAGGCAACCAAGAGTCATGCTCGACCAAAGAAAAGTGATCGATCAAAAGAGTTCGAATTACTTAAAGTGAGAGCCTTCGATAAGTTAAATTAACGAAGTGATATAGTTTAAGTTTAGATTCAAGTGACTCTTAACAAAGAATAACTTTGGTTTGTATTTTCTTATTTGATATAAGTTACTCATGTAATATTAGAATTAGATGAAATTCAACTATTATATCAGTATAAATAAGGTCATTGAGCCAGTGGGAAAGATATGATCAGCCCAACATATGCAATTTACCTTGTGAAATTTATTCAATCTATCTTCTTTCTAGTATCGCCTTTATTTACAACTTTTATTTACCATCTTTTACAATTACTCATTTATTTTTTGTTTTATTTATCCTTTTGCTTTTAATTTATGTTCTTCTTTACTTATTCTTGTTCACATGCAGCGTTACTTTGGATAGATATACCTTTCTTAAAGCTAGAAATCTTTGAGCTCTCTTATTTTGTTTGGTTTTACGAAGCTGCTACCTCTGATTTCAAAATCCAGTTCTTGATTATATATACTTCCACCTCATTAAAAGGAAGGAACGATTAATAGATGATTAGAAGATTAACAATTAACAGTTAATTAGTTAACTATAATTAATACCCCAAGATTGCTTAATTGGCATGAAGCGGGCTTTCCAAGACTTCTCAACTGTGACATGACATGGTAATTTTATCACCACTTAATTGCCATTAGAATTTCAACGTCGGACACCAAGAACAAGTTACAGCACCTCCTCATTCTTGAGGACTCTAATGGCTAGAGGCTCAGGCACCGTGGTGAAAAATATTCACTGATCCAATTACAATTTAAATTTTGTTATATTGTTCGGTTGTATTTTAACGAGGACACTATGCTAATGAATCACGATCCTGGCTGCTAAACAAATCAACACTTGTAAAAAAAAATAAAAGCTAGATTCTTATCGATTAAAATTGTCCTTCAAAATTTATTGGTAGCACCAATGTGAACATAAGAAAATTCTCGGAGGGTTAAAATTTAAAATTTTGACTTGTAAATTTAAAGTTCGGGGGACTATAATGAGAGTTGGGAAATTGGAGGAACTTTCCATCAACTTTCAAGGAAAAAAAAGGGTGATTTCGGTGTTGACATATAATTTTATGTTTTATAGCCAATCAGTTGGTTACACATGACACTATTTTATTCATGCAGAACATGTTTAATTTTATTAAATAAAAGCATTATTTATCTTTAATATTCATTTATATTTAATTTATGAATTTAAAGGTTGATAAATAAATCTAGAGTAAAGATAAAGTTCATGGAATAAAAACACTTTGCAAAGAAAATTATAAAGATACTATAACTATGGGATTTCTATTGCATCAAAGTATTGTTCCTAAATATTCCTAGTCAATGCTCTCTTAATAATAGACATTTATTAGAATTGTTGAGACTAATACATCTTATGTTTTTTTCTTTATGAAAGAAAACAATTGATCTTATAAGTTGAGGTATAAGGGATACTTAGAACTAATATGTAGGTATTTGTCAGATGACATGTACACTAAACTGACCCGCATTAAAATTTCATATGGAGATGTCACTTGTGTCTATAAAAAAGCTTATATGACGGTTGTGTAAGTAATCTTAAGACTTGAGATCACTAAATTATCTTATATAAAAGGTGTTATGTTTTTAATCTTATTACATGTTATCTTGTTAAATGTAACAAATAAATAGACATTAGATACAACATAAACTATATAAAGGTATTTAAATGATCAAAAGAGGATTCATCACCCTAAGTTAACTAGGAAAAAATATTCCACATGTTCTCAAATTGTATTGATTAATTGTTCCACAAGTTCTCAGAAAGTATTGATTGTTAAATCCTTACGCAAGGTGAAATGAGATTTGAAAAGAGTTTTAAATTTTATTTAAATGATCAATGACTATAATGTTGTAAATAAATATGATTTGACATATCAGACACACTCTACGCTAAAATGTCTAAATAATATTGATGAAGATACAATAATTACACTAAAAAATCGATCACTTAAAGGTCTTATGACTTTCTTAATATTTGGGAGATTATGACACGTTGCTAGACGGTACACTTAATCTTAAAATATAAATTAATCAATTATTAAATTGATAATAAATTAAATTGTTTAATTTATTTAATTATATTTATTTAGAATTATAATTTATATTTGTGCCAACATATTAGGAATCTAATAGATCACACACATTGAGAACCGTTAGTTAGAAATTAAATTGATATAATTAATCAAGTGTGACTTGATTAGATATAATTTTAGAAATTAAGCATTGGAATGTATTTAATTCAGGAATTATAATTCTAGTACTAGAATAATCAAGTAGGGATTTGATTGATTAAATTTCTAAAATAATTCTTAAATAATATATGGATATCATTTAAGGGGCAAATATATATTTTGTCATCTATAGGGTTTTTAGGATTTCCTATAAATATAAAGCTAAGCTTATTATTTTGGGGTTGTCGATTAGATAGAAAAACAATGTAAATCACAAAATTAGAGTTAATACTCTAGACTTAGTAAATCCATTTCTTCTAAATAAGGATTTAAGAGATTTTCCACTGGTGATTCATGTGAATTACTGTTGGAGACCGGACAATTGGACGGATTGTGGTTTGCAACAATTTAGCCTTTAAAGTTCAGATCTTGCTACAATCCCTAAACAACTCTAAATCTGTCTAATAGAATCCTAAATATTTTTAAATATTATTTTATTTTATTATTTTTACTGCGTGTATGATATTCAGGAACTCAATAATTTATTACATAATTAAGTTCTAATCAAGTTAACATGCTATTATAGTATGGTTACTAGGAGTCAATTAAGTAGAAAATAGTTACAATCTCGAGCCACGAGTCATTAAACATAGTATTACTTGATAACCAAATTAAAGAACTTAGCCTCATGAGTTTTCCACCCTATTGGAGATTAGTTGGTCACTAGAAAAACGAAATTAAACTCTCCCGACATTTGGAATATCAAAGCTGAAAAGAAAGGACAAAAAAGAATGTTTTGTTTTTACCACGTAGTAGATAATAATGGCTATAGTAAATAAGCACGGGAGCTCAAAAGCATGATGATGGATGAAGCCTGCTAAATATTATTATTAATACATTTAAATATTAAATATTATTCTCCCTTAAAAGTGCTTCCTGAAACAGACAAATGTGCTTACATCACTCCAAAGCATGCTTACTTCCCATCTCATATAATATTCGAACGAGTTGCTAGTTGGGTTCGCTTCTCAAAATTTCTAGCTTACACATGACCAAACCACACAATCATTTTCAAATAATTTCATTGTCTAACTTAGCATATATGACGATATAAGATATACGAATAATATAGGTTTTCTTCTTCTTCTTTTTTGCATAATATTATATTTAGGACAACTTATCAAGACATATATTGCATTTTCTTTTCATTTTCCTTATGACTTTAGAGATTATTAGATATATGATTCATCGCAGATCAAATAATTTTTTATATATATAAAAAAGTGATATATTTAAAAAAAATTGAGTCCAAAATTATTTATTCAAGTGTTAACTTAAATAATATGAAAAAACAACAACAATAAATAAACTGAAAAAAAATGAAAAAAAGATTAAAAAACCACACTTGAACTTATTTGGATTATCAAACAACTAAATGCTAACTTAATTGAAGGAAAACTGACAAAAAAGAGCAAAAATTCAAGAAAAAAACAGAAAACATCAGCTTCATAAAGGGAAAAAAAACCAAGTAAACTCAGGTAAATCTCTTAAATCTAGTCTAATCTAAAATAGTTACACTTGTTAAATTATGAACTCAAATTCAATCAAGAAACTTAAATATCATCCAATTTAATTTTGAATGATAGAATCGTTGAAAATATTAATGAAAAAACTTGCAAAATAAAAGTAAAAGTAAAAAAATGAGATTAAAATCTGACAGAAAAATGCAATGAGGTTGAAATTTGAAAAAAAAAACAATGATCTCCAACAAAAAAAAATGCAATTAAAATAATTATGACCAAACTTGAAAGATTAAAAAATCATAAGGGTGAAATTGAAAATCATTTGTAATATAATAGATTATTTATAGATTAAAAATAATAAGGAGTGAAATAAAAAAAATTATTGAGGGCTAACCCAATAGAATCAAACGAAAAAAATAACAAAACAAAAGTTAAAAAAAGGATTAAAAAAACTTCAATTTAGAAAAAATAAAAAACAAACATGGCAAACCCAACCAACTTTTTAAACCTTATGTAATCTCTAAAGGTCGTTTTCTATTAAATATTTGACCCAGATTCAATTAATAGCATAATTCTCAATCAACTTAATTTCGAAGGATGAGATTCACAGAAAACTATTAATAAAAAAACTTCCAAAATCAATAAAAAAAACAATCAACTAAAAGAATGAGGATAAAATTTAATAGAAAAAACTTAAGGATGATACAATTTAATGAAAAAATAAAATAAATAGCAATTAAAAGAATAAGAATCAAATTTTAAATATGAAAAAAATCTTAGGGGATCAAATTGAAAAAATATATGTAAAAACCAAGTGAACCCGGACAAACATCATAAACTTGGTCAAATCTAAAAAAAGCTCGCAACCCATAAAACCCTGGATTCGGGTTCAATCAAAAAGGTTATTATGAGCCAATTTAAAATATAAATTTTAAAAACTTATCATAGCAAAAAAAATCAGCAATCAAAAGAACATAGATTAAATTTGATAAAAAAAGGATGAAATTGTAAAACAAAACCAATTTAAAAAATTATCTGAAATAAAAACTTGTTGCGCACGTGTGCGCGCAACGTTACGATATCAGGATCAAGGAGTCGCCACCTAGTTATTTGGTTCAAAGTCGCTAGAAAACCTGAGTGGACTGATCGTATCTGAATTTACAGGGTAAATGATTGGTTTTGGCTAGGAAAGGTATTAACACTCTTAGCGCACTTTACCTAAAGTAAGCAACATTGTGTGGTTTGGATGTGGTTTAAAGATGTTGATAGGCTCCTAACCGGTGGTCTGTTTATTGCTCAGAACAAAAATTTACGCTCATAAATAAATCTAGCATTTTGAATTTATTACTAGCTTGTATACCTAGGTAAATTCTTATAGGAAGAATCCATATAGGTGCCCTGACAAGGTTCACCTATTCTAGAAGGCGAAAGTGATTTCTACAACTCGTGTATTGTGATGAAAAAAATACTCGTAATTGAAATTGGTGATTATCCAAGATAATTCTGAGAATTTTCTAGTCAACTTCTGGTACTTAAATATCAGTCTACTAGCAAGTCCAACATTTATAACAGAATGTTAACCATTAATTTTTAGGAATTGAAATTTTTAGGGTTATTGAAATATTAGTCAAATCCTTAAACAATTTTACAAAATTATTATAAATTCCAAAAAAAAAACAAAAAAAAACAAAAACATTTTCTAAAACAATGCTAAAAACATTTTTCTCTTTTTTATATAAATAAAATTCAATTTTTATCAAGATTGTGTCGTATGCAACAAGCAAAAATCATTATTTGTTTTTTATTATCTTTTTGTTATTATTTATTTTTGTAATGTCATGTTTGACAAAACCATCTTTTCTTTCCCTTATAAACTCTCAAAATGAACTTAAAGGTGTCTTTGCCAAACACCCTATTAGGCAAAAAAAAAAAAAAAACAATCTTTAACAAAAAATTATTCAAACAAACAAAGCTTTAAGTACTTAAAACAAAACCAAATGAGTCAACCCAAAGACGCTAGTTCAACCATGAACCAAACTAAAAATCAAGGTTTAACCCGAAAACTAAACCAAAACAAAAGTTTAAACTGAAACAAAATCAAAGTTGAAAATTAACACAAAACATAAAAAATTATATAGAAAAAAACTAATGAAACATTTAAATTATGAAGAGCACAAAGAACATTCATCAAGAATCCAACAAACACAAATCTAAATCTAGACAAGTTTTCATGCAATCAAGGGCACGTTTTTATTTGAAATCATGCAAGGATCCATAATCTAGCATCCATTCACTTCAATTATCAAAGAATCAATATGATTTCATAAAAATAGGTTATGGTTCAAAACCAAAAATTTAGGATTAAAACCCCTAGAAACTTGTTTATTAATGCAAATAAACCCTAGATTATATATTAGTCAAGTTGCCCGAATGGTTTAGTGCAAAGAATTGAACCAAAGCTGGTCCAAATAATAGGGCTAAGGCAATGTTCTTTCTAAGAACATGAAAAAAATCGAACCTAGCAATCCAGAAAATTCTCAACCTACTGTTAAACCTAGAACTAGCCTCTTAGGCTTTTGAAACATACTGCTTTTGTTCCTCAAAAACCATATTATCAATACTAAGCATAGTTAAATCCAAAGAACTAGCAAATAATATCAAATCATTAATAAGATGCATGAAGTTCCAAAGTTCAAAACTACCAAAGCTAAATAGCAAATATATTCATGCTATTTGTATCTAAAACTTGATATTTTTAACATTTATATGCCAAAACATGCTTTTGGAACAATAAACTTGCACTACAAGACATCAAATTGATCAACATGCTTCCAAAATCTTTAATCCACAAATAAAAGCAACTTATTATTTTATTACAAAATAGATTCAAACACTAATCAAAATATCTCAAATACATCATCAACATGCTATTAGGCTAAAATCACAAAATCAAACAATCATCAAAACCAATAACCATACCCTTAGTGCAAGCCTTTCTAACACATTATTGACCAAAACTAAAACAAACTATCATAATGAAAGCTTGAGCAATTTAAAATATGCTTAAAACAAGAACAAGAACAAGAACAAGAACAAAACAAACTCTGCCAAAAAAACATCAGATTATTCCAGCACCAAAATCAAACAAAAAAATGCAAGATAAGCTCAAACAATATAAAAAAAAAGGTTTAAACATTATGAAAGCATGAATAGGCAGGCCACATGGACTCTAGCCTTGACCTTTTTACATGGTTATACTTTCTTCAAGCTTGCTTTCTATAGACTGTTATTTTCCTTCTCTTTTCTTTCCTTCTTTCCCTTTCGCCATCTTTTCCTTCCAAAGCTTGTTAGGCTCTTCAACCTTTACACCAGGATCTTTTCACAGTGTGTTTCTCCATGTTTTTCCTCTCTCTCTCTCTTTTTCATTTTCTAGGGTGTATTTGTAGTGTTTTACTAGGGTTCTTGATGGATTCAAAAATATATTGACCAAAACTTAGTCGTTTGATCAAAATTAGATAGTTCTAGAATGGTGGTTTTGTAACAAATTTTCCTATGTGGTTTTTTTTTCTTGGAGATAAAGGCATGCATCCCTCACCTTTTGATTTTGGATGAAATATTTATGACTCTTGATAAAAACCCTCTAGGAAATGTTCAGTGAGAACACATGAAAAAGTTGAATGGTTTTGCACAAATAGGTATCTCAGTCAAGGTTCACTAAGTTGACCAATTTCAAGCTTCGCTAGAGTAACTCTAATGTACATGTCATTAAAGACCACCTGAATTTGGTAGAAGAGAAGCATAACTTTTGATTGGATCCATTCTTGCTCAATTTAGAGGTTTATAGCTCCATATTTATTTGTTTGAAAGTATCAAGTCGATCAGCTGAGAATCTGAAAATGCAATGATGGTTGATCAAAGACAAACTATTGTTAAGTTTGTAGAAGAAGATATAAACATTTGATGGGAGCACCTAATCTTTGTACAAGAGGTGTTTCTTAATTGAATGGTGGTAGTTATAGCCTAAGAGGTGGTCAAAGAAGCCACATTCATTTGCCTAAATGTGCTTACTCAATGAGCAAAAACTACAATGAAGAAGCTAAATAGTGGCCACACGACGTGTCGTCTAGGTTAAACCCTAGAAATTAGGGTTTTTAATTTAAAATTTGAAAATTTTCACTTTAGTCCATGTACTTCCAATTGCTTTTAATTGCACCTATAATTGCCTCTCAAAATTTTTATTTCATGCAATTTCACTCCTGTCAAACTCAATCATCAGCTTCAAAGTTCAGTGTCATTTTCATCTTGGTCCATAGTTTTTTATTTGTTCACTTGGACACTTGACCGTCAAACTTTCAATTTTTCCCTTAATTTGATTAATTTCAGCCTCTACAATCACGCGTCTTTTTTTATTTTGGTTCTTGATTTTGGATTTCTTTAATCAAGTTCTTGATTCATCCAATTAAACCATCTAAAAAAAAATTAAATCCTCAGAATTTAATTTATTCCAATTAAAACCCAAATTGACTGATTTTCCTTGTAATCAAGTACTTAATAAGATTAGTTAAGCCTTCCAAAATTCTCATTGAGTCCTTAACTATCCAAATTTGTATTTATTTACCCAAAATTAAAATATTTTTACCAATGACACCTTTTGTCAATTAAAATTGGGTCGCCAATTTTGTCAATCTTATATATTTTGGTCCTCAACTTTTTCACTTGTCATTTTGGTTCTTCACCACCAACTTAGGCAATCATTTAGGCTTTTTTCATATATATCCTCTTGTATTTTGGATTTTCTTCTTCTATCTTTTTTTCTCTTGATTTTTTATGGAGTCAAACGTCGGTAACAACACTTGTCAAGGTAAAAAAATTAACAATTAAAAGAACATGGATTAAATTTGATATGGAAAGAAAAAAGATAAAGAGGGTGGAATCGCAAAACGAAATCAATTTAAAACATGACTAAACATAGAATAGATAGCAATCAAAAGTGTTGTTACCTATTTTAGGGCCCACTTAAACAAAAAAAA
>Ga0325405_1002256_pt1 | contig 19747 bp, 11 predicted proteins | sample PopdelMetagenome_21_FD_205663 | JGI IMG/M metagenome (GOLD analysis project Ga0325405, IMG submission 205663) | Populus deltoides microbial communities from Bellville, Georgia, United States - Xylem-Control-R2 | ecosystem: Host-associated > Plants > Phyllosphere > Stem > Wood/Secondary xylem...
GAACTTAAACCTAAAATTACATAAAAACAAACTCCTTAGTCCTATAAGAAACTCTTAAAATTAAATCAACTCTTATCTTGAATCATCTCTTGGTGGCGTTGAACCAAGAATCTTGTCTACCACTCCCTCTTTTCCCACCTCGAATCTCTATTTACCTAAATTACAACGATTCCTTTATTATTATTATTATTATTATTATTATTATTATTATTATAAGATTTGTACTAATCGTTTAATAGATGAGACAAAGGAAGCTCCTTAACATGTTTTCAAATTAGCCCTAGGGAAAGTAGGGAATTTTTTAAAAAGAATTAAAAGCATCTTCCATCCTGAGTTGTTATCCATAAGAATTATCAGTTAATGTATTATCATCCTTTTTTTTTTATGCAGAAGTAAGTTACTCCTTTTATCCCTTCTTTAAATCATCTCTTCAACTAAGCATCGTAAATTAATTATTTACTCGCGAGCATCTCTTGTCTCCAAAATTATTTTATTTATTTTCACTAAAATGGCTTTTCTCACACAAACAAAAAACTCACTAATTAAAATGGGAATATTCAAGAACGGACCGGAAGAAGGATGGTGATTTTTAGAGTTTTTTTTTCTTAAAAATGTATTTTTGTATTTTTAATCCTTTTTTTTTAAGGCATGCATTTTTAATGATTAATTAGTTCATAAAATTGCACAAAACTTACACCGTGCTCTTAATTATATCACCACACACTCTATCTGTTAGTGACTAATTGGGTAACTATTTTTAGGGTTTTTTTTTTGCATAATTTAAACAGAGAAAAATAAACTCATAAAAAAAGATATTTTCTGCACAGCTTGAAAAAGAAAAAAGAAAAATAGTGAAGCGATTAATAAACAAAATGAAAAAATAGGTTCAAATTAATCAATTATCTCTGATGAACGTAATTAAATTCCAAATAAGATAATTAACGTACCAAATTTAATTTACCGAGTTTAAAGAAAAGAAGAACGTACCTTAGTCGAGGACAAAGACAATCTTGGAGACATTGACTTTACTAGGGTCAATCTCGGAGTCCTCCCGGACGACACAACCGATATCGGAGACCCGGCTTCCGATCCCTTATAATCATCCGAAATAGCGTCAAGAACATCATCGGACACTGTAGAAAAGCTCGACATAGACGACAAGTAATCCTTCAAGGAATCATTTCCAATCTCTTGTACCGCCTCAATATCCCAAAGAATCCATTTTCTCGTCGAACCAGTGTGTGGCTCATCGTGAGTCACCGAGTTTCTCCACGGCGGTGTCCCTCCGTTAGCTCGCAAGAACTTGCCACACCAGCTCTTAAGTTTAACCTGAAACCCGTCTCTTATAGGCTCCCACTCCAGCTTCCAGTTGTCAAAATTATTTTCAGACAGCTCTGTCTGGATCACTTTCTTCCCTGTCATGCCTAATAAAAAGGGCATGTCAGAGGCTGTGAGGTATCTGCCATAGCAGCTTTTGAGACGAATAACATGGCTTTTTTCATCGACTAACTCCACGAACCATATGGCTGCTTTGCGTGACGAGCCGTGTCGTGTTTGACGAGCAGTTTCTAGGTCTTCGTCTGCGATCAAGTACTTTTCAAGGTGGCTCCGGAGCTTAACTGCCTTTGTTTTGGTAAAAAACTCCATCAACAATCGAAACTGCAGTCCTTAATTATAAGTCCTATCCTCTTAATTAGCCAGAGACAAGTTCGTCCTGCTGCTTGTTACAGAAACCTTGATAACAGATTAATAGCTCAAGGATTAATAAACAAGTAATATGGAAGGAAGATACAAGGAAGGGTTTTTGTACGTCTCTGTGTTGGAAATGGCACAGCAGCTAGCTGGTCAGAGATGAAGGTGAAGAGAAATTTAGAAAGGTTATTTCTTTGATTATTATATAGTAATTAATTTGATCAAAAAGTATGATTGTGTTTTGGTCTTTCTTGACCTAACTATAACTACGGTTACTATAGCTAAATAAACTACTTTTCTTTCTTAGGGTGCACGGTGACGATTGCAGAAATGAGGGTGCGGTTTCTTACTTTGGACCTCGTTAATAATCTATGAAGGTTCTCATATGCATAAGTCTTTGGGTCCCTTCAACTGTGAAGGTCTTCCTCGTTGAAACTTGTAAATTCTCGTATTTTATTTATATGTTTTTATAGTAATTATGTCACAATTAGTCAAATTCATGGAAGAACATATCCTAAATAACATGGCTATAACATTACCATGGCTGCAGATACTTCCCTGTACTATATATATATACATTTTACTTGGGCTAACTTTAAACTCACTAAATCACAACTGGTTTAATTTTAGAACTAAATTAGCTAAAAAATCCAGTTAGAAGGTCGATGAATGAACGCTTAGCCAAGTTTTAATTTTTATTTTTTTTAGATTAATATAGGTGTTTGGAATAATTTGTGTATATTTCAAGTAATTTTACAAGTTTTAAAATTAATAACTATTATAAACTTTTAATATTTTTAAAATTTATAAAACTTGAATTAGGAAATAAATCCGAGATATAACTAATTAAACTAAATCACGTAATCAACATTTTACTCGGTCGTTGGGAATGGGTTTCCACCGAACAGTTTGAGACGAGACGGGCAGGCACAGGAGTTTCGAGAGACGAGCTTGTCTTTATCGGGAAGTCTTGAGGGATATGCCCGTTAGTTACAGGGAGCTATTGCCTCGCCACCTAGCACATTCTATCCTATTCCCTCCTCCGAACTAGTGATGTTCTCCCGGAAAAAGGAGGCATCATGGCAAGAGAGCAGAAACGCAAGAGAAGGATCATAAGAATGGACTGGTCGGGTATTATTGTTCACGCGCATAAAAGAGTGTTCACGCGCTTTATAGAAGGAGATGCAAGAGAGCGCGGGCTGGTAATGACGCGTCTACGCCCGCCCATGGTCTTCTGCCTCAAGAAGCTCCATAACAGACCCTTCGAGACAGATGGTAAAAGAAACCGTGGAGACTTGGTTCTCTTTTTTTGACACTTGACTTTTGCTTTGTCTGGTGCGTACCATTTCTGTTCGCCTTGTTTTACCATTTATTTTTTTAAACACGTTAAACTTCTTAAAATATATCATTACAACTCTGATTTATTTTACTCAGGGAGTATAATTCATTCGTTTTTTAAAGTATTTTTTATTTAAAAATATATTAAAATAATTTTTTTTATTTTAAAAAATTATTTTTAATATCAGTATATCAAAATGATTAAAAAATATTAAATTTTTTTAATTTAAAATAAAAAAAATTTCAAATATTTTGCTCTAAAATACGTCCCATCACCATGAGCACTCTCTTATTACTCTGCAATGTCAGGATAATAATAAGGAGAAACTAAGAACACCACACCACGATCATTGATTCGAAATACCTATATCGGTTCCTCACCTAGGCTATCTCGGATTGACTAGTGAGGAAAGTTTAAAGCTTCGGTTTTTAGTTAAATAATAAATTCGGTTAATTAATGATTAATATAGCACATTAAATTTTTTTTAAGGAATAAGTGATATCGGTTAAACACTATAATACTATAATATAGATTGTGAAGCAAAACACTATGAATATGAATTCGCATCGTGTTCTACTTTTTATTATTATAATTATTTTGGTTTTTTTTTCCGTCTCAGCCAGCCAATTTTTTTTTTCAAATTTCATATCTTTTATTGTTGTGTTCATTTAAATTTTAAGTTGATAATTTAATTTAATTTGCATATTATATCATTATCACAATCTCTAGAAACATTCTAGTATTGTTGATACCTGATTTTATAAAAATAATTTTGATTTTGTTGTTTTCAAGAAATTAAAAATTAAAAAATCAAAATTAAAACAAAAAAAATAATGAAAGATCTTTTATTTTTTAAGATAATATGGTGTCAACTGTAGTCCCGTTTCTTCTTCTTCTTCTTTTCTTCGATCATCAATTTCTTTTATTTTTACTTTGATCTTTCAATGTTGTGTTTATTGGAAATTTGAGTTAATACTTTTTTTTAATATACTCTTACATGGTTGTATCATTCTTGAAAAATATCCTAATATTGAGTTGATGCTCGATTTCAAGAGAAAGAATATGATTTTATTGTTTGAGAAAGATTGAAAAAGAAAGGACTATAATTGAATTAAGAAAAAAAAATATGAGGCTTTTTTTTTTAAAAAAAATGTGTCAATGTTATTTTTACCTTCGGAAATTTGTCAAAAATCCTTTTTCATCCCTTTAGTTTTGAACATGCAACGGTTGGTCTAATATTTTATTTTGCTCATATTTTAGTTATTAAGTTTGAGAGATAAAAGAGTCACTGAATTATGATGAAAGTGAGAAAAAGTTGACAAACGACCACTTTTTAACGGCAAAACTTTTTGTTTTTAGTGTAAATAGATTCCATTTAACGAGATGAGTTTTATTTAAGTCTTTTTCCCTTGTTTCTTGCTAAAAAAATAGATCATGCATCGTTATTTATTTGGATTCGGGTTAATTCTTTTTTTGTTAACCAATTAAAAGCTAATTTAATACTAGAAATTGTTTTTTTAAGGTGCCTTGGGTGGTTTTTAGACTTTTTAGCTGAAAAAATAGGTGAAATAAATTTTTAAACCCTTTGAAGTTAGGTCTCAAGATTCTAGCCACCTATGATGATTGAAATTTGGAAACAGCATATGAAGTTTTGCCTACTATTTATAATTTTGAAGAAGTATCATGTCATCCACTTTATAAAAAAGAAAAAAATGAATCAAGCCAGCACGCTTGAGTTTTTTTTTATGACGCAGTAGTGCTAATCTTGTTTTTTCTCTCAAAAGATATTTTTTATTGATATCTTTTTCATCTTAATTGTATATTTAAACATTTGGCTGTTTTAGAACTAATTTTTAATATGTTTTTTTTTAGATTTATCATGGTCTCAAACAAATGTTTTGATATTTGATTGGTGTTCAATTTTGTAAGCATTTATTTACTTATTATATAAGAAAAAAAATAGAGTTTTAGAATAGAAAAGTTATTAAACCCAGTGAGATTCATGATCCAGACAACAACTTTAAAAGGTTAACTTGGGTTGTTGGGAATTAGGTTTCATAATTTTTTTTTGTTTACTTTCTATGGTACTATTTTAATCTTAAACAAACATCGCAATAATGGGTTAATTCACGCTTTGTGAACATATTTTATTTATCATTTAATTAAAAATATTTTTAAAAAAGATTTTTAAACCCAATAGAATCCATGATCTGGGTTACGAGCTTGACAAGTTAACTTAGATTGATTAAGAATTTGCTTTATGATTTTTTTTTGTTTGATTCATAAGTGGTAATCGCGATCTCAAATAAAAGTCCTAGAGTCAGTGCTCAATGTTATGAGTAAATATTTATTATTAAATAAAAAATAGTTTAAGAAAAAATTATAAAACTCGGTTGAGGCCATTACCCAATTCATGGATTTGGCTGTTAGGCAATGAAACCTAGGTGGATCTAATATTTTTCCATTTCAATATTTTTAAAAAATAATTATTTTTTTAAAGATTTTTATTTAAACCCAAATTATATTTTTATCGGTCATCTAAAATAACTTTGGACCCATTATGCCAATTTTGTCACATTACGACTACTCTCAAATGATTTAATTTGAAACATGAGCTAGGAAAATTGTCAAATTAAGAAGTTTCATAATTGATCTCCTGTCAACTAAATTTTTTTTAATGACTTAGATATTGTTAAATAACCCTTATTTCTAGGATAAAACACATACTTAAATACAAAATTACTAGGAGTTGTTTTTCATACATGTATTTCTTTCAGCATGTACGATAGCCTTTTAAAATTACTAAGTACTCCACTATAATTTATACCTAAATTGCGACAGAGTTTCCTCCATAATAGAACATTCCAAGTCATCGACTTAACCTATTTTACTTCTACAAATAAACACAATTCATTGATTCAATCATCCTGAACATGATCCATTAATTTCAACTCATCCAATAATACATTAATCAATTATATAATATATTAATTATAAAGCATGAGAGTTTATATAAAGTTCAGCATATATGAATAAAAAACGGATAAATATTAAAAGACATATATATACAACAAAAATTAAGCATTAATGTTTACATGTTTAAACAAAATACATTATAATCCAAAATGAACTTATTATACTTAGTCTATGTAAACAAAAATGATAAATAAGTCTACTTCTAGCATATATGAGATGACCCTAAAAAATGCAATAAACAAACATATACAAATGACATAATTTATCTAATAATATTACGTCAAATAAAATGTACTCAGGCTCTCTTTTCTTTATCCCATGCCGATAAATAAAACCTTTTTATCCCATTTACCTATCATCATTTTATCTTTTATTTCAATTTCCAACATTTAATATCATATTATCTTTCGTCACCCATAACCCGATCAATTAATCCATGCTGATATCAATTCCAAATTAATATTATTAGTCATCACCTCGAGTGTGGTTAATCAAAGGTGTGCCGATATCACCTAGTATCATTTGTTTCCATTCTATTGGATAACTAATCAAATTTTATAGTACATTTCAATGCCAATGAATCCATTGTCACCATTAGCCTTTCTATTTTTAGGGAACAACCAATCAAATCCATTTCCATACATTCCTTTCATGTTCATGCTGATGCTAATAAACCTATTGACATCATTAACCTTTATATTTTCCGGAACAACTAATCAAGTCCATTTATACATATTCATTTCATGTTTATGCCGATGTCAATGAACCCATTAACATCATTAACCTTCTAATTTTCTAGGAACAACTAATCAAGTCCATTTTCATATATTACTTTCATGTTCATATCGATTCCAATAAACCCATTAGTATCATTAGCCTTTTTATTTTTCAGGAATAACTAATCAAGTCAATTTCCATATATTCTTTTCATATTCATGTCGATGTCAATGAACCCATTGACATCATTAGCCTTCCCATTTCATAGGAACATTTAATCAAGTCCATTTCCATACCTTCATTTCATCTTCATGTTGATGTTAATGAACCCATTGACATCATTAAACTTTCTATTTTCCGAGAGAAACTAATCAAGTCCATTTTCATATATTCCTTTTATGTTCATACTGATGTCAATGAACTCATTGACATCATTAGCCTTTCTGTTTTTCAAGAATAGCTAATCAATTCCATTTTCATATATTCCTTTCATGTTTATACCGATGTCAATGAACCAATTAACATCATTAGCCCTTCTATTTTTCGAGAAAAGCTAATCAAGTCCACATTTTTTTCATCCTTTATTCTTTCATTTATTAATCATGAATTGTAAATTTAAAGAGATTATAGTTAAACAATTTAAGTGATACAAATAGAAATATCAAGGTGTAGAACACCTACTTGCTACATGTGACGTTTCTACTTCTACTTCGGACTATGGTCTGGCTGCGGTGATATCCCCTGTCAACACATTATAAATTCACCATCATCATCATCTTCCTATAACATTTGGATTCATACTTGAATCCTCAAAATAACACCCTTCTATTATTTTAATATATATACATTTTTTACACATAAATTTGTACATCCATATTTAAATTTTATTTTAACATTTAATTCATCAATATTATAGCAAACCAATTCCACATATCTAATCCCTATTTTTCTATCTTGGCCAAATGGCCATCATGATTGTCCATGGTTAATTTTCTTCATCTCTTATTTATAATTCGACATCAACTTAACACAATTATATTCAAAATATATTTTCATAATAATTTCATTCATGTGCTTTGTTAATTTATCTTCTTCTCTTTTTAATGACCAATTTGGCTAAACCTTACTCGTAGGAAACCAAGGGTTTCTTTCAATTCCTACACATCTAACTCATCATAATAATTCATCATACACCTATATAAACAAGATTTAACCCAAATATCATCATAATTAAATTCACTTTTCTCCCACATGCCTTGGCCAAATATCACATAAGGAAAAGAAACATGATTTATTTATAAATCCCCTAAATCTCCACTTACCCATCCATTATTGAAGTTTAAGAACACAATTACACTTAATTTACACAACAACTAAATCAAACAAATTCAAACTTCTAATCCTCATGGTGGCCAAAACTTCCATTTAAGGTGGAGGTAGATTTTCTCTTTAATTTTTTTAGTTAATACTTATCCAGTCTTTTTTTTTTTTTTTTATCTATATTGCTATATTTAAACATTTCCCATCCATCAATTAAATCCAAAACTTCATTACCTATTTCCTAAGGTTTGGTCAAAACCCTTAAAATAAAAAGGGTAGATTTCCTTCTCAATTAACTTAATTCATGCTTTACCCAATCTTTTCACATGCTAATAAACAAGATTAACTTATAAAATCATGAAACCAACGATCCAATTTTACAAACTCATTTTCCATAATACAAATACAACACAACTAAGCTTGAAAATATAAAACAATCAATAATGATCCTATTAAAAGAGTTTCTTACCTTCTAAGAACAAAGATTCAATAGAATTTCCTTTACCCCTGCTTTTCTACGCTCTAACCTTCTACTATCAAGCCTTTAAAACCCTAAAGTTTTTTTTATAAAAAATTTCTAGCTTAGTTGTCCCGTCAACCTTTCTTTGATCACTTAATTTACTTATTTTTAATGGTTTTATTAGAAGAAATCAAGAAAATTCAAATAATAAACCCTATCTTTTTCTCCATGTTTTGGTTAGCTATCAATGGCTTCCAAGAGAAGCCAACAAGGTATTTTTATTACCCACTTTATCATTAATTACAACCATATATTTATCTTAGCCTACTTTTTAAATAACATATACAAAGGTTTTTAATATTTAAAACTCATTTCAATCTATTCAATATGTTTTTATTTTATTTATAATTAACCCATTTTATTCCTTGATCAAATTTAATTTTTTATTAATACTAAAAAATTCAGGTTTGGGTTTAATTCTTCCCTCCTTTAAAAACTTCATCTTCAAAACTAAACCACGTACCTGAGTCCAAAAACAATTTGGAATATTTTCTTTTTATTTTTGACTCTCTTTTCCAAGTTTCTTCCTCCACTTGAGAGCTCCTCCATAACAACTTTACAACCCACACCTTTTTATTTTTCAATTATTTCTCACTACGATCTAGGACTTGTACTAGCCTTATCCAAGTGTCAATTATTTCCTGACCTCGACAGGAACTTGTGGTAACACCTAGGAGAGGTCAACCTCAATATCATATATTTTGGATAGATGTGGTGGTAGAACTAATCTATTGGCAACAAGTCTGATTCTTTCAACGACCTCAAAAGGCCAAATACACTTTGGTGCCAACTTTCCCTTCTTCCCAAATCAGATGATATTTTTTTAAGGTGCCACTTTCAAGAACACTTTATCTCACACCTAGAACTTCAAAGACCTTTTTAGGTTGTTTGCATAACTTTTTTGCCTATCTTGGATTATTTTCATCATATTCTTGATAATTGTTTCCTTATTCATGGTAGTTTGTACCAATCTGGGCTCAATAAGCCTTATGTTACCAACTTCCTCCGAACAAACTAGAGTTTGGCATTTCCTACCATATAAAGCATTATTGGGAGCCATTTCTATTGTCATAACTTGATTTTGGGTTCCCTAAAATTATCAAAAAAATAAAATAAAATTATGTAAGACACGTGACTTGGTTGGCAAGAATAGGCTGAAGAAAATGTATAAGTGAGAAATGGATGAACTAAACTTGATCTATGATGAAATTAGAAACTCAATTGCACCTTTGAAGAATCTAGATGTAAAAAACAATGCAAATTCAAGGTGAACTTAAGTGAATATTAGACGAATTTACATAAAAATTAAGTCTAAGGACTTAATTAATTTTTTAATAGGCTCAATTGATTTAATTATGAGCCTAATTAAAGATTTAATTAGGTTTAGAATTAGTGTAGGCTAAAATTAAAATAATTAATTAAGTTCAAAGACTTAATTAGACTTTTAATAGGTCAAATTAATTTTATTAAGAACTTAATTAGTGAAAAATTAGGTTTTAAAGCCTAATTCAGGCATAATAGATAAGAATGGAATTTTGGAGGACCTAATTTAATTTTTACAAGTTTAATTAGATTCAATCAAGGACTTAATTTAAGCAAAATCAAGTTTGAAGGCCTAGTTCCGATCAATTCATATAGATTGAAAGATTAGGGACAATTGAAATTTTGAAAGGCTAAATTGATGCAATCAAGGGTTCAATTGAAAAAAACTTAAAGATTGAAGGCTGATTGAGGGTCAAATTGAAGAATATCCGAGACCATGTGCCATATTGAAAAAGACATCTAAATTGAGGGTCCAAATCGATGTGACTAGAGACTCAATTGAAAAAGAAAATTAGGAAAATCAATTGAATTTAATGAAAATTAAAATATTAGGGACTATTTAGAAAATAAAGAAAGATATGAACATAACAACTTTGTTTGGCGTCACTGTTCATTTTATCCTTCACTGTCCCCATGAAGAAATTTGGTGAAAGACCTTTTTGTAGAGCCATTAAATGCCCTACCACGCCTTAGTTAAGAAAAAAAGGGATGCTCCTCTGATAAACCTGACACCGTACTATGTTTCTAGCATGGTTTCTGCCAAGTTGTCACCTGAGAGCTACTATAATGAATGTCTAAAACCTTTGACTTAGTCAACCTTTGAAAGCTTGATGGGAGGGTACAAGGTTTGTTGGTTTGTTATGAAGGGCAAGGATTGGTTAGAAAGGGGTTCAATGGTGAAGATTAAAATGAAGAAGAGAGGGGGATCTTTAATAAATAAAAGTAGTAGATATATTGAAGAAGGATCAAGAGCAACACCCAATCCATTACACCAGTCGAAAACACAACGTCATCTCCCCTGTTCCAACACCAAGTCCACTACATAGGACACCACACCAGCACCCAATCCACCACACCGATGACCACACAACCTCATCTCCTATGTTCTAGTTGAGAACAACAACTAGAGACCATTGTAAGAACCACCACGACCACCACAGCTTTTCCTCTCCTAGTTCACAGTAGCAATATCAGTGTAGTATCTCTTCAACATCAACATAGTAATCTAATAATAGCAAAGTCGTCCTCAACAACTACAACATCTCGCAGATAACAAGGATTTAAAAATCTCATCAATACTCTGACATGTTGGTTTTAACACCAGACCAATGCCATCAACTTTAGCAACTCAAAGCTAGGTAATGTTTCTCCCTTACTCCTTCAAGTTATATGTTATTCTGGGATTGGTTATAGTTACTGCATAATAATAGGAACTGCGGGTTGATATGAGAATAAAGCTTATAACTAAAAAAGGCATGTTGTGTATATGGTTTTTGGGCAGTTTTTTTTATATCATTTTGATATATCAAGTATTATGTATTTTATATGGGTGATGTTTTTGGACCAGGATTATTTTCCTTTAAAAGAACAAAATAAGGACGGACCTTTTACTTAAGCCTAATTATTCTTTGGGTCTATATTTTTCCTTTTAGGCTGAGCTGTGGGTCCACGGGTTGGGGTTAAGAGGCATAACCAATGTGGCTAGTCTGAGTCCAGTAGCTTAAAACAGTGTTTGGTTGTGCAAAATTTTATAAAAGATATATATATATATATATATATATATATATATATATATATATATATATATATATATATATACCCTAATGAATTATTGACAATTTTGATTTACTAATCATTCCTTGTTTTATCAAATAAAGTTTTTTTATTTAGTTTTTTATTCTTTTAAGGATATATTTTGTATTTAATTTTGAGTTCTCCATTTTATTTTTACTCTTTAATATTTAGCATTTAGGATTGTAACGGACACGCGAGGTATTTTTCCAATATTAAATAAACTTGTTTTTTTTTAAAACAACAAAAATCTTTCTATTTTTGAGTTCTCCTTCAAGCTTTGATATCTGACACGTAGATTCATCTACCTATCACCATTAACCTATCATTTAGGACCTTAAAAGGTGTTTCAACCCCTTGATTCACTTTCTCCCTGATCTTTTCTACTTCCACATCCAATCATTAGGCTTTAAAAACCTTATCTTGAAGCACGAAATGAAACTTAATCTAGGACATCAAAGATCTTCCAGGCCTGAACTTAGTTATAATTTCATTATTTGTAACTCTATTAGTTCCCTTTTCTCTTAGACCTCCACATTACTCATCACCGCTTTACATTTTCTACTTAAAGTATCAGCCACTATATTGGCCTTTCCTAGATGTTAATCAATTATATAGTCATAATTCTTTATCAACTTCACCCAACATTTTTATCGTATATTCAATTCATTTTACGACATTTGGTACCTCAAACTCTTATAATCAGTAAAAATATGAACCTGTGATCCACAAATATACCCTTGGATGAGATAAATGCCCCAAAACACTATTTTTTTAAACCAAAACTCACATATATCAAACTTAGTATATAATTAGTTCTCACTTAGAATCTGCAATACTTTCCTTAAGTGTTGCTTATGGTCTATATAAGAACTCGAATATACTAACATCTTATCTATGAATACCACCACATACTAGTCCAAAAATAGTCTAATTCAATTCATCAATTCCATTAACATCACTATGGCATTAGTCAACCTAAAAGGCATTACCAAAAACTTATAATGTCTATAATGAGTTTTAAAAGTTTTTTTTTGTATATCTTGTTCCCTAATCCTCAATTGATGATACCCGACCTCAAGTCTATTTTGGAGAATACTATTGCCTCTTTTAACTGATCAAACAGATCCTCTATATATAAAAGTAGATATTTCTTCTTTATTGTCATTTGGTACAACTTTCAATAATTAATACATAACCTGATGGTGCCATCTTTTTTTTTTTAAACAGTAATGAAGCTTTTTAATATGGGTTACTAGGCTGGATAAATCCTTTATCCAATAACTGCTAAAGCTCTCTACTGCAAGTTACTCCCCAACCTGAACCTTCAGTTTTGCTAACTTTACGGGCGCCATTTTATACAGAGCTTGTGCTATAGAGGTGGTTCTCGGTAATACTTCAGTTGGCACTTAAATCTTCCTAACTAGGGGTAACCCCAAGAATTCTTTCAGAAACACATTTGAATATTCCCTTACTATTGGAATACTAGCTAGCTCCATTTTTCCCTTCTCCAATTCTCTTACATAAGCCAATATACATGGCACCCTTTCCTCATCAGCTTTACAACTTTCATGACCAAAATCATGTAGTTGGGTATTACCTTTCTCTCTTTTCTAAATACCACTCTCTTGCCACACTCCCTTTAGATAATCACTATTTTGGTGAAACAATCCATTTATATCTGATGTACACTTAACTAATCCCAAGATCAAATCAAAATAACACAAGCTCCAAGGCATCAAGTCTACCCTCAACTCTAATCCCTCTATATACAGTCTAACCTTTTTATATACATTATTAATATCTTTATTTTCTCCTAGAAGTTATTAACAGTTACTCTTATATCCATTCAACTAAGCAACATATACAAAATATATATAATTTGACATGATACAAAAGATTGGCTTGCTCAAGGATCAAATAAATCATAACCTTGCATGAATTTTATTTGTAATGTATCTGCCATAATATTTGGTAAAGCTGCCATATCCTTTAGTGTCATTTGATACACTCAACCTGGGTCCTTTCCCCCTAAATCATGGGTTGGCTTCTATTGACACTTGCTCTAGACTAGGTGATCCTCGTAGGCCTATTAACAGTGACAGATTGCTCTTGAATATGTGTAGTAGTCCTTTGACCCTAAGTAACTGTTGTAGGTTGCTAGAGGCACTCCTTCTCGTGGCCTATCTCTTTATAGTAAAAACATTCTCTATTTAAATACTGATAGTCTCTCTATTTATGCCCCTCACTTCTGCATATGACACCTTTCTGTTAAATGACACGATCAAAAGATTGATGTCTTATCCCAAGTGTAGGAGTGTCGAAGTAATAAATAACCCGGCAAGACCAGCGTTGAACCACAAGGAGGTTAACTATATAATAATAATAATAATAATGAGTTAAAGAGAATTTTGAGATGTGAGATTAATGTGAGGATTAAACAATGATAAAAAAAAAATATCAAGGTTAGAGGATTTACTAATGGTATTTCAAATAAGTATAATATAAACTCGTTTTATTACTCAACTGGAAACCACACACAAAGAAAGTTTCAATCGGATGATTTGTCATTAATAGCTCATTATAAATTATTAACATGATCATATTAGTTATATTATTTAAGTACCACCAATACTTTTAAATATCATCAGGAATTCATTATGCTAACTTATGTTAACAACAAATCAAGTTCCTTTCATAACACAGGTGTCGGTTATACCACACAGTTGGCTATGAAAGATCAAGCATTTATTGTACCAAGTGTTATACAACACAAATCTAGATTAACCATTTAACAAGTAAGGTATTAAGAATTAATAAGATAAAAATGATAAGACATGTTAATAGTAAACTTTCTTACATGTAAGCATTAACGTCCATATTAAGTTTATATGATACATATCCTCATACCATTAGTGAAACCTTTTTACCTTGACGTAATAAACTTAGCTAAACATAATGAAGAAGAGAAACATAAATAAATTAGATAAGAACATAGTTATGATGAAAAGTATAAATAAGAGATTAATGAAAGCAAAACTTAAACATTACAAAAATACAAAGAAAGAAAACAAGAATATGATCTTGATCTGAAAACCAAGATGCCTAAATGTATGACAAATACCTCCTTTTATAGGCCAAAATTCAGAACTATTGATTTGTCGCTTCAAAGTGAATTCTCCTTAGATAATATTTTCATCTTCTTTAAATTTAGAAAAGATTTAGAAAAAAAAAGATATAAATCTATTGGATTTAAAATTTATTCTTTGGTAAATTAAGTGTGAAATGCTTTACTATTTTTAGAATGCCAAATATATGTTTTACATCTTCTATGGAAAAATGTTCAATTTTCATAAGGTCTTTTTGATTGTTCTTCAAAAGGTCCCGTAATGTATGTATATTAGACCTTTTTAGGCAATTATAAATCTTGAAGCCAATTCGAGTTGTTCAATAAAAATAGATTTCAATGTTATTTCTTTTTTATTTTTCCTTAGTTTAGCCAATCTATCATGAAAAGCAAAAAGGGGTAAAGTAATCTTGTGTTGATTTTTTTCTAAATGGAAGTTTTCTTCTTCTGCATGTAGAAAAGGAATAAATAAATAAATCAAATTTCAGGAGGCTTCATGAAGTGCTTCTTTAGGAGTTAAACTTGACTAATTGTTGAGTGGGTGGCCACCTTTTGACTTGGTAACAATCCTTATCTTCTTGTCTGCAGAAAACATCATTGCTAACATCAGAATTTGAACAGATAGTCTTCATGAAAGTTTTGGGAAATTGTCTCAGCTTTCCAACAAAATAAGAATGAGGTCATTTGGACTTCTAAAACTCGAGATATGGGCTGAACATTGAATAATATCTAGGTTGCAGGATTCCAACTTCTTTGTTGTTTCTATAATTTGAACTTGAAAACAGTCCTTTTGAATCTTGGGCTCTTCATGAAAGTTTTAGGCATATGTCTTAGCTTTCTATCCATATAAACCAGACCTAAATCCAAGTTCTATAGCTTCAGTTATGATCCAATAACCGAATGGTGTTCCAATTTGAATTCAACCAGCATCTTTTTTCGAAGCTTAACCCTCTCTTTGTCTTCTCAATTTCAGTAGTTAAACTCATCAATCAATCCTTTGATTTATGTGATATGCCTATATTTAAAATGAACATTTACCATAAATTAAAGGTATCGTGCAATTCATGATTTATGGCCTCATTTTTATAAAGAACATGCTCGATATAGTCTTGAGAATCTGACTAAAAAAGACCTTGTTTGCCAGTTTTTAAGAAAACTGGATGGGAAGATTATCCCCTACCCATAGAGGGTGTTTAAGTCGTTCTTGGATGTAAAACCAAGGAAAGATGTGAGCCACAATCACAACTACAATGTAAGCCTTCATTTGTAAGAAATTGTGTCTTTTGGTTTTATTAAGAGCATAATATTTGTGTTTTGTTGTTTATTATATTTGTTTAAGTGTGTTTCAGGTTTGTCAGTAGTTGCTGTTTCAGGTGATGTCTTCTATACTCTATCTTTCTACCTTAGGACATTAAGGACAATGTCTCGTTTTGGTTAGGGGGAGAGGGTAGTAGTTGACAAAAAAAAAACTCATTTACTAATTGTTTTTTTGTTATTAGTAAATTCATTTGACAAAACTGGTATTAGGATGGTAGAGTAAGGTGGAATTTTTTTGACTCTTGAGACGTATCTTAGTAAATATTCTTATGAAGGTCTATAAGAATACTTTTTAAAATATCCAGGTTTACAAACTCTCGCATTGTTATCACTTGATTCTGCTCATATACTCATTTAATAAGGATTCTTAAACCTTCATTTTCACACATACACTTTAACATATGATTGTGGGTTGCATATTGGATTATTACATTATTTATGTTCTTTTGTTAAAGGTAACAACTAAGGGAAAGGGATATAGTATATAATTTGCAAAAAACAAAATATTGATGATAATAAAAATGTAAATAAGTTTGGTTTCATAGCCTCCTTAACCTAAGCAATTCAGCTCGAAGGGGTGTTTTAACACCTAGTACCCTAAAGTCAACTGACTTTGGAGTTATTGGCCTGGTGCTTGTTACATGGGTTGAGGAGAAAGCTTAAGGAAATCAAACATTACACTATCTACATATTATTATCTGCAACCCGAGTTACTAAGCTCAAAGAGGTGTCTCAACACCCAATGCCCTAAGACCAACTGGGCTGGGAGTCATTAGCCTAAAGCTCGTTATATGGGTTAAGGATGCATTGTGTTTTATTTAAAAAAAGAAGGAAAACTAATAAAAAAAAGATAATAATAATCCCAACCCAAAGGAGTTAACCTTAAAAAAACATAAGAACAGAATATTGTTTTCTTCCAATAAAATCCTCATCATCTATGTTTTCATACATTAAGCACATAAAAAGAAGGTTTATTAATATCTTGTTTCAACAATATGAAGCAGATATATAAATTTAATGAGAGTTTGTTTATTTGGATAGATTAATGGAAGTTGAATGATGAATGTCTTGCTTTGTGGAACTTGCAAATTCTTTCTTTATTTTAATGCTTTGATTACTAGGGACAAGTAATAAGCTGGTTGGGGGTATGATTAGTACTTAAAAGTGCATTTTCATTAAGGTTTTATATTATCATTTTGCATTTGAAGTATCAATAACTCTTTAACTAGAGCATGTTTTATAATAACAAGTCTGATAAATCCTACCTTTTGATAATTTTCACAGGTTTTGCATAACGTATGTGTGTCTTTATACATGGTGGGCCAATAAAATCCACGTTGTAAAATTTTTGCACTCGTATTTTTTAACGAGAAATGACCCTTACATAACTTAGAATGACAAAATTTAATTACACCACTTACCTCATTGTCGGGAATGCTTTTTTGAAATATTTGATTAGAACAATATTTAAATAGGTAAGGGTCATCACAACAAAAGTTTTTCACTTTGCTCAAACATTTTTTTTTTGTCTTGGGTATTCCAATAAGCTGGCAAAAATCCTAAGGCAAGAAAATTGTCAATATTAGCAGACCAAGGTATCAAAGCAACAGAAAGTGAAGATTCACAAGGAAAGTATTCATCAATTGGTGTGATGTCAAATGTCGAATCTATTATCAATTTTGACAAGTGATCCACGACAACATTTGCGGTGCCTTTCTTGTCCTCAACTTCTTCTTGTTTGAAAGTTTTAAAGATTTTAGAATCGTGATTGACTTCCCTTTGTTTGGTCATGACATGAGGAAATGGAAGTACTGGTGGGGAATCAGTCTTTTCTTTGCAATGCTCAGGTTTAACCCTTTCCTTATCCTCAGATATTGACTCATCATCTTTTTCACAAGGTTCAAGAATGAGTTTTTCAATAACCTTACCATTATAAAGAGTAATGACTGATTGGACTTAATCCATGTGTTGGCGTCTAAAGCTGGTTGCATTTGAATTGTATTGCTCTTTGGGATTTTGCTATGGTTGAGATAGAAACTTACATTTCTCCTTAAAACTGAGAGTATATGTGAATTTTGCAAGAGTATTTTTAAAATCCGTCATGCTTTGAGCAAGTTGAGTGTTGATTGTCTCTTGCTTTTCAATGAATGCATGCAATATCTCCTTAAAATTTCTTCTAGGAGGGGGAACATAAGAAGGTGTATATCCATGAGAATTTTGAAAATTATGGTGTGCTTGAAATGGTGGCTGTGAAGTTTGTGCATTATTAGTACTACTCTTCCAACTGAAATTTGAATGATCTCTCCAACCAGAGTTGTATGTTTGCGAGTATGGGTTATGATTTGGCCTTTAGAAACTGTTTAAAGGATTGACTTGTTCATAGAGACATTCCTTAAAAGAAGACAAAGTTGGACAATCATTGGTTGAGTATTCATTAGTTTCACAAATTTGACACATAATTTCTTGAACAGATTTTAATTGACTATTCTTTTTTAATTCTAGTGCCTCAACTTTTCTAGATAAAGATGCAAATTTAGCTTGGAGGTCATGATCTTCCCTAAGGTTGTACATGATTCCACTAGATGTATGAGGTTGACTTTTACCTAGTGCCTCACAAGTGCTTGTAGTGTCCCAATTTTGAGCATTTTCAGTTAGCAAGTTTAAGTACTTCATTGCTTCATCAGGGTCCTTATCTTCAAAAGTTTCATTGCACATTAATTCCACTATTTGCCTATCTTCAGGTGTTAATCCTTCATAAAAATGTGAGACCAATCTCCATGTTTCAAAACCATGATGAGGGTAGGTATTAAACAAGTCTTTATACCTATCCCAACACTGATAAAATGTTTCTCCTAGCTTTTAAGTGAATATGGTGATTTGTCTTTTGAAAGAGTTTATTCTATAAAACGGAAAAAACTTCTTAAAAAATTGTTGTTGTATTTCATCCCAAGCACGAATGGATCCTGGTCTCAAATTTTGTAGCCATGTTTTAACTTTATCTTTTAATGAAAAAGAAAAAAGCTTTAATTTGATGGTGTTCGTGCTACAATTTAAGTCATTATAGGTGTTACAAACTTCCTCAAATTCCCTTAAATGCTACAATTTTGTATGGATTTTCTAGATCTAAACCATGAAAAGTAGGTAAAAGTTGAATAATACATGGTTTAAAATTAAAATGAGATGCATTAGGAGGGAAAACTATACATGAGGGTGCACTTGTTTTTATAGGATTCATTTGGTCTTTAAGTGTTCTAACTCGATTATTCTTATTATGAAGCGACTGATTATCCTCTTTGGCCATGTTTTCTGAAAATGATGAAGATTTTCTAGAAAGTCTACCACTTAATGTATGTGACCAAACTCTCATGCACGTGTAGGAAGAGAATAAAAGGAAGAAAAGAAATAAAAGTTAGATACAAAAAAAGTGAAAAGAGAAAATAAAATAAATATTATTATTTATACAGGAATTTACCTCCTCAACAACGGCACCAAAAATTGACACCATCAAAAGATTGATGTCTTATTCCAAGTGCAGGAGTGTCGAAGTAATAAATAACCCGGCAAGACCGAGGTCGAACCACAGGGAGGTTAACTATATAATAATAATAATAATAATAATAATAAT
>Ga0325405_1002257_pt1 | contig 19743 bp, 9 predicted proteins | sample PopdelMetagenome_21_FD_205663 | JGI IMG/M metagenome (GOLD analysis project Ga0325405, IMG submission 205663) | Populus deltoides microbial communities from Bellville, Georgia, United States - Xylem-Control-R2 | ecosystem: Host-associated > Plants > Phyllosphere > Stem > Wood/Secondary xylem...
GCTGGCGAATGGTTGGTTCAAAATTTAATTGTGCAGTGCTGGTCCTTTTCCACCGAAGCTCTTTTAGATGGTCTTAGCTATATCTGCAACAGAATTAATTTTTAAAAAGCGTTATTTCTTGAAAAGCCTAGTTGAAAAATGTTATTGCTATAGTATATCTCATAATAATCACTTTTCAGCAGCATGTAGATTAATCTTAGCAGTATTTAGATAGATCTTACCGGGTCTAATTTAAATTGAATCCATGCTGCATTAATCAGCTAATACCATAATAATATTTACAACAGAGCCGCTAACCTATCTAGAGTTTATAGTGGTTATATTCTCACGATAACATGATGTTAGAGGCTATGATGAAACACTAAGAGTTTTTAGGCAAGTAGCTAGCATTGTCTATTTCGTTTTCGGTCATGATTAATGCAATTTTAAAAAAAGCAAGAGAAAGTGTGAGTGAGAATTTTGACCGGCAAAGATAGTGAAAACGGTTACTATGTACGTACGTAGCCATATTGTATGTGTTCTTGCTAATTACCACGACTTGTTGCGATTGTCTTTGTTGATTAGGAAAATAAACTCAGTCTGATGTGCAGAGGTTGATCCTAATATACCATTTTACTGTATGCTCTTTTTTTTTAATTTTGTGTTGTTTCGTATATACAATGAACTAAGCATGTATTGGTGATTTGCGTAGGGCAAGAGGTTGTGTGCTACGAGAGCCCAAGGCCGACAGCAGGAATTCATCGGTTTGTTTTTGTGTTGTTTCGGCAACTAGGCAGGCAAACAGTGTATCCCCCTGGGTGGCGCCAGAATTTCAACACCAGGGACTTTGCTGAACTTTACAATCTAGGGTCGCCAGTGGCTGCTGTTTATTTCAACTGCCAGAGGGAGAGTGGCTCCGGTGGAAGGAGACCATGAGAGAAAAATTCCCTTCAATCCCGATGGTGGAAGGACGGAGGACTAGCCCATCTCTCTCTCTCTCTCTCTCTCTCTCTCTCTCTATATATATATATATAATATGGCTGCTTACACAATATTATCTAGATTCTGCTATGATCCCTAATGAAAATGTCTAATTACATCAAGATATCAATAAAATGGGGAAACTATGATTATTGCAGGTATCAAGATCGCTACATCTCTCCTTCCTTTTTATACTACGTGTCGCAACTCTGTCCACTCATTTTGGAGTGGATGATAAATGATAAGAACCCCGTTAAAATAATGGAAATAGAGAATGAATGACAGTAATTAAATCATTTTTATTATCAAAATCTCGGCTTTGTATTTAATTTTTTTCCGGTATTGTTTTTTGTAAAACAAAGTTGAGATGGCGGCTTAAAAACCCAGAAAATTTAAATTAAACGAGTAAATATAAATCTAATCATATCATAATATAAAATTAAGTATAATATCGAATAAAAATCATTAAACATCGATGAATTAAACTTTTAGATAACTCAAGATTAGCTAATTCGGCATGCTGCTGGATTGGCTTTTATGTACACATGAATTAAAATTCATCATCATGTAGTCAATAACTCTCTATCTTTGTTGACTGATGTATAGTCCGCGTCAACTTTCACTCTATTCCTTGTAATTGATTAAAATCTTCGATGGACGAACATATTTGAGAATTACACGAATAAACTCGACATTACAATTAAATGATGTTTTTAAGGTAAAGTTTATTCTGAGTGTGGGAACACTCAATGTCCCTACCTTTTGTCTTACTTGTAAGCACACTTTACATCCTTGATGTATCGTGTTCTCATAGAAGGATGAAAAGACCAGAATGCTTCTATAACCCTATGGTCCAGGTCGAGGCAATTACCATCTTCTTGATAGGGTATTTCTCAGTGCATGAATAATCAGCTATTTGACAGGCCAGGACCTGTTTTGTTTTTGCTTGTCTGACACTTTCATGTGGCAGTCCTCTGCTACTCTCTCTTTTACAGGTTGTGTTTTTTGCCTGCTGGTGTTTTTCTCTCCTCATCTACGTACAGTGTTCATGTTTAATCTCATTTATTCTAGATTATTATGTTGTTTTGCAAATGGCGAGGAAACTCTCAAAGTACCCGATCTTTAAAGTTTATTGTCTTTCTTTTCATCATGTCATTTTACAGTCACTGGTCAAATCGCATGGTGATATGAATGATGATGCAGACGCTATTCCCTATGAATGGAAGCTGCCATTTTCTTTGGGCATCTGTGGTCTTCTCTCTGCGCAACACAGCAAGCCCGTAATCTTGAAACCATCCCGTGTTTTTAAAACCTCTCATCCTAGTTTAATGTTGCAGGTTTTAAATTTATTTTTTAAAAATTTTTATTTTGAGCTTGTAAATTTTAAAATTATTAAAAATTTATATAGTTATTAATTTTAAAACATATAAAATTAATCAAGTTATATACAAGTTAATTCAAATACTCACAATAATAAAATTAAAAAAAAACCTCTCTGATTAAGAATTTTAGAAGATCCAGGTATCACACGCACATGTATTTTGTTAAAAGACATATTTTCAATACAAAATTCTCCCTGTGTTGCAGAAGCTGATGGAAACTCTCAAGTTGTTCCAGTCCCTGCTGCCATTGAAAGGGCTGTTGTTTGGTCATGCTTTAAAGTTTAATCAGTCTCAATCTCTCATAAAATCAAGATTTTAGATTCTTGCCAACCTACCTAGAGTTAGCCTAGGTACAGGGTTGGATTTTCCTAGGGCAACTCCAACAGTGTTAAATGGAGAGCCAAAAATTAATATTTTAAAGGAAAGATAAACAAAATGCTAAAATATATTTTTTTTATAAATATTATTATTATATATCTTTAAAAAAAATAAAAAATAACAAAGTAGAGCTAACAAAAAAAAAAATAAATCAATTAAATACAGCTATAAAAAAATAACATCAAAATCATTAAAAAAAATAAAACACTTATTTATTCCACTGCAATGCAATTAGTTTTTCAAATAGCTTTTTTCATTGGAGTATACATGATGACAAAAACTATTTTTATACTATTTAAAATATTATTTTATAAATTTAGCTCTTTAAAATAGCATCTCTTCCTGAAGGAGATGCTCTTAGAACATGAATGTTATTTAAAATAGTTAAATTGTTAATATTATTTTTTTAATAACATAAATATAGTTGTTTTTTTATTTTTATTATATACACACACTACAACGGTTGAAAGTAAATATATCTAGAATAGCAGATTGTATTTTAATATATTTCACATATAATTATTTTAATAATATAACATGACTTTGTTAATTTGATTAGTTTTAAAACAACCCAGATAATTCTCAATCAACTAAATATTAAATGATAAAATTATAAAATTGAATAAAAAAATTATAAAAAAACATCTCGAATAAACTTGCTAAACTTATGATAAGGATAATGAGACCAGGATAATCTTATACAATAAAAAAAATATATATTTAAAAAAAATAAATGAAAAACAGTGAAAAAAACACCACTACAATGAGTAATATTTTGTAAAATTTTGATATTTTTGCAAAATATATAGGAATAACATTTTTGTAAGAAACCCTTGTAACTAGCCTAATAAAAAGAGTCAGGACTTGGAAGTGTATTCATATCCAAGATTTCAAGTTCAACTCTTGCCGGTGCAAACAATTCCATGGACCCATTAGACATGGACAAAGCCGATGATTTAACTGTATTGTGCTTACAAGAAATTCCTTGTTGAGAGCTTGTGCATCCCCGGAATCAGTCGGGTCTCGGCCCATATATCCGGTGCCAATAAAAAAAATATGGCAAGAGAAATTGTGTTTTGGTATTTTATTTAGTATTCATCTTGGAACATGGAAAATAAGTATTGAAAAATCAAATTATTATTTTTTATTTTTCACTGAGCACGTCCCTAGAAAGGTGTAAAATCTGGGCCGATAACTGTTAAAAATGAAAAGAATAAATCCAGGTGCATTTATAGGCAGCGTAGTGGTACTGGATTTGGGCCCAAGCCTTACTGGACACACATTTTTAAGACTAATATGATTTGGAGTTGGGCTTATAGACAGGAGGCATCTACTTGCAAAGCCACCCACCCGGCGCCCAATGGAACTTTATTTTAGGCAATAAAATCTCTTGGCGGTTTGTGGAGCCAAACCGCTCTTTATTTTGGTGAGAAATATATATTTTTTCCCATTTTTCTGATTAAATAATCATACCTTTCTCTATTTAATACAATAAAAATAAATAAAACCACAATAAGTATTTTTAATCCCATCCTCTTCTCTCATTCTTATATCCCATTTTTCAAATAAAAAACAAAAATCTGAAAATAAAAAAAGAAACAAGATAATTAAAAGAGATCAAAGAAAAGAGGGAGGGAGAAATGAATTCGAGGGCTCCTCCTTGCCCGAGAAGCACATCGAAGAAGAAAACCCCATAGTTCAAGTAAACACTGTCGTATCTTCCTTTCCACAACAACAACAACAAAAAAATCCCAAAGATTGGGGTTTCGATTTGGAGCGAAGGCCATGGCCGAAGTGGTGAAGATGGCAATCGACGGCGAAGATGAATCTAAACCGAACGGCCAAGATCAACCAACGAAGACCCTGAAGAGAAAGTGAGCAACATTAACACCAAAACAGCAGCAGCAACTTTTGAACATAAGAGGTGAACAGAAAGGAGCCAAGATTGAGGAATTAAAGAGAGAAATGAAAGGGCTATTTGGGTATTACAAAGAAACGACGAGTTAAAAAATAGGTTTTGGGTTTGGTGTAGATTTGAGTGGAAATGAGTGTAGTAATGTGAATGCGATGGTGGGTTTGTTAATGGAAGAGAGTGGCATGTCGTTTACGAAATTGGTGGAGGAAATTTATAAGAAGTTAGTGAAAATGAGTGGGAATTTGACTGTTGCAGTGGTGAAAAATGCCGGGTTGTTTGTTGGTCAAAGAGTAACGTACGGTGTGCCTAATGTTGATGCTGATATTTTGGAGGAAGAGACTCATTCTTGTCTTTGGTGCTGGGAGGTTTTTTTTTTTTTTATTTCATTGTATTGTTTTTAGCCTCTTACGTGTTTATTGGTTGTGCTTAATCTTGCTACCTGTCCTTAATAATTTGATTTGTGTACTTGTTGTAGACAAGAGACTTCAAGCTAACGCCGAAATCTGTCCATGGAGCATTGAAAATTAGGAAAAAGATTCATGATAGGATTGCTGTTGTTTCTATTAATATATGTACGATTAGATTTTTGTAGTCGCTTCGAGTTTGTTTGTAATTAGCGGTAAAAGCATGAGATGGCTGGGTTAGTGGACAATACTTCTCTTGCTCTGTAATAATCATTACTAAAAATGCTTGGGCAGCTGCCATTCTTTAAATTTTATGAATTCATGACTTTGTCTAGTGTAAATAAGGTTTAACTGGACGAAACATGTGCTTTAGTGTCTCTGAAGTCTGAACAGACACCTTAATTAGAGCATGCAGTTCATTGATACATGTTCACCATTTTGCTTTTCTTACCTTATGTGTTGGTTGCTAGAGTTAAAAGGTGTGCAGATTGGAGAATGAACTATAAGTGAAAATTACCATTATAAACTTAGACATGCTGCCTACCTACTGTACTTTCTTGTGGTTATAATGTCACTACTGACGTTTTTGTTTCATTTTTCAGAAATGATAACTGCATTACAAAGGCAAGAGACTGATCAAAATTACGAGAGTGATTTAATAAAATCATCACAGAAGCTTGGTAAAGTTTTAACAGAGGCAGACATCCGATTGTTAATTGATGGCTTGTTACAGAAGAAGGGACCAGAGATGTATGTATCTAAAAAGACTCTATTTTTTGTGTGCTTTAAATAATGATTTTTTTCTAATTAAATATTGAAGTGTCATTGTAGTGCTGACAAGGAAGCAAAACAAGAAGAGACACTGCTCGTCAAGCAATTGAAGAAAAATAAACGAGAAAAGGAAAAGGAGAAAAAAAGGATGGACCTTGAACTTCAAAAGGAAAATAGACAAAATGTATGTTCAATCCTCTCCCTTTTTCCTTTAGTACAAACTGCTGTCATGTGCTTTATCTGCCTATGGAAATGGGAACAATGTTTTTTGGGTCGTATTATCCATTTAAAATGAAATATTTATTCCATTTTCTTTCATACGGTTGTGCGTGATAATATTTTGCTAGTTTTGTAATATTTTTGCAGTTTGTTGTTATATTCATTTAATTTATTCCAGGAAAAAGAGCAAAAGCGATTGCAAGAGGAGGCAGAAAAGGATGAACGACATCGTGAAAGGGAAGAGTCTGAAATTAAGAGACAGTTGAAAAGGCAACAAGAGGAAGTTGAGAAGGAACAGCGGCGCAAAGAGAAGGAAGAAGCTGAGTTGAAAAGGCGAGTGGCTATACAGAAGCAAGCTTCAATGATGGAACGCTTTCTAAAAAGAAGCAGAAGTAATTCCCCATGTCAGAATGACTAGACTTCAACTAAATCAACCACTTTTGATTCATCAAGCAAAGAGAGTAAAAGGATTGATAAGGCAATTACTCAACTGATGGACTATGCTCTTTCATCAAATGATAACATTACAGGTGATGACATTCGCAAGTAGGTTATGCACTCCCCAGCCTGCCCTTCTCACCTTTTTGCCTACAGTGACTTAACCTTCCTTAGCAGATGAATTTCTGATGACTGGCACTGATTCATTTTGCAGGTCACACTTATCTTCTGGGTGTCATTTGGGTTTCTCTATTCGTGTCAACAGAAAGCAGCATTGGAGTATCCGCAGGAAGCCTAAGACTGGACTGTTTAAGGAACTAAAGCTAACTGCTATTAGGGACCCAACTCATAATGATGATTAAAGTGTAGAGAAGCTTGATAGTGGATGGGGACATCAAACTTCTGATGACAGATCGTGCGGTGATGTTGGGAAGTGTAACCGGAGGAAGCAATTATTGTAGTTTGATAAGAGCCATAGACCTGCATTTTATGGCATCTGGCCTAAGAAAAGGTAAGCTCTTCTCTCGTAGGATTGTATCATGCTACTCAATATAAAGACAGATGAGTTTAGGGAGTGTAGTAATTTCTACCGGAAGTGCTTAAATAATTACACTATTTATCATGTCTTCTCTGGTAATTATGGTTAGGCCACTATTCTCTGTTTTCTAGAAAGATTTCTATGTAATTATTGAATTTATTTTCAGTGTTAGTGGAATAAACACGTTAACTCTCATTCATTTTGTTTCATATTTTATTATAAATCACTGCTATTATTATGCAAAATGCCTAAATGTGCTTAAATTCAAAGATTCAAGGGCAAAATGCTTTGTCTTTTAAAGAAAAAGTGATCATGTTTGATGAAGTGAAGTTAAGGGTGTAAAGCATGGTGTATTTTTAGTAGCTCCAGGTGCCAAAGGCTCTGTTTCCCCCAATTTTCATTAAATCTTGTAAACCTTACATCTGATGGTGTTTGGTCAACATCTTGTTATTAGCAACTGCTCTATCCTTTGAGCTAATTGCCTAAAGCAACGGCTATTTTATTTTTTTCCCTCAGGTTTTGTTGACTTAATAGAGTTCTTGTATTTTAAACTGCTTGCTTTACCTTGTTTGGGTATGTTCATGCCTTGCTATTAGTACCTAGGTTCTCTAAGACCTTTGTGCTTAAGGCACCTAGGGCTATTAAGACAGTGTTTTAGTCTGCTTGGTGCAAGAGTTGGAAATTCAATGCTAATTTTTGTTTTTTTCTCAGGCTGTCCTATCTGTAATGTGACTCGCCTCCTTCGCTTAAACATGGTTTAGTTGCTAAGGGGCTAGCAAATCTACACGGACAGCCATCTATAGCTTTCTTTTCTGGATCGCCTTTGGCCTTTTAGTTTTCTCTCCTCTAAATTTTCCCCAAATTTGGGCCACTTTCTGTGGCATGTAATTACAAATCATCTCAAGAAACTCAGCATTAGTAAAGTTTTTGTTGTAAATCGTACAGTTGAATGTAAGGTGATAAAACTTTCGGCCTAACCAGTACCTTGATGAATATTCAAGTAGGCTAAAGACTGTCGTGAAACAATCTTCTTTGAAAACCAGACAACTCGTGTGTTCTAAAAAGATTTTCACAAGACTGACTAAGCTGGTGTTTGAAATATGCATTTTGGATATAGAATGTCATAACTCAATTTAATTCTGGGTTATTTTTTAAAATTTATTTTTAAAAAAAATAAAAAAATGAAATAAAGACTGAAAAAAATAAAAAAATGAAATAAAGACTGGAAAAGAAGAGAAAGCAGACTGGGAAATTAAGCAGCAATTTTGGAGAAAATTTAAGGTATAATTGTACCTTATTATGTTCAAAAATAAAAAAATGCAAATTCAAAGTCAAATTAAATGATTATTTGATGAGTTCGCATAAAAATCAAGTTCAATGACATAATTAAATTTTTAATAGCCAATTTGATTTAATCATGGGGCAAATTAAATTTTAATTATGTTTAAGAATTAATTTGGATCCAATTAAAGGATTTAATTAAGTGTAAGGACATAATTATAATTTAAATTGGTCAAATTAATTTTATTTGAGGCTTAATTGGTGAAAAATTAAGTTTAGGAGTCTAATTTGAGCTTAATTGAAAAGATTGAAATTTTAAAATACCAAATTAAAATTTTTTTTCCAAGTTAATTGATTGAAATTAGGGGCAAAATTGCAAGAAAATTGAAGTTTTAGGGGTCAATTAGGGGTTAAATTAACAAAATTCACAGCCAAGGACCAATCTGCAAAAGACGTCAAACTATAGGGGCTTAATTGACAAAATCCAGGGGTGAAATTGAAGAAATTGAAATTTTAATGGTCAATTAGGGGTTAAATTGCATAAATCTAAGACCAAGGACCAAATCGCAATAGGCGCGTAACTTCGCGGTTCCAATTGAAGTTCTCAGGGGCTTCATCGCATTAAATTGAAAATTTAATGCAATTAGGGGTACAATTGCACGTCACTATAAGCTGGAGGACGAAATTGAAGATCAGCAAAAATCCTTAATTCAAACCTAAAACGACGCCGTTTCATAAAAGAAAAAAACGATCAGACGACGCGTCGTTCAACGCTGTTCATTATCTTCTTTATTTTTTCCCTGAAAAATTGGTCTGGTTACCTACTTTGCAATTGCATTTAATGTATCTAACGTCCATCAAATTTGACGAAACTTGCAAGAAATAAATCATAAGACATCCCTCTACGTCTGGGTATGGTTGTCACCGGCTCATTTGCAAAGAAACGGACGAGGCACCACCCCAAAGAGGCCAAATCAGGCAGCCTGCAGCTGTAGATTTGACAGTACACCATGCCTACTTTGAACCAACGGTTGATATTCTTCCCAACTGAATCAAGAGCTGAAATTTTTTCTCAGTGTTGATAAGATTGCCCTCTTCCCCCGCTTATAAATAGAGGTGGATGTTAGGGTCTGACGGAGGAGAAAATCGAGTCCAAAATTGGCCAAAAACCAGCCTTTCCACCCATAGTTTCTGCAATTTCTTCTCTCCCTCTCTCTCTCTGTCGTTCCAACTACTGACTAAGGCCGCCACCAACCCTTCAGCCACCAGCTACACCATAGGAAGCCAACACAACGACCAACCAACCACCAAACAGCCATCGCAGCTCTCTCTCTTCTCCTTCTAGCCTTTCTCTCTCCTTTACAACCTTTTCTTCTTCCTCTCACAGCCAACTCTGGCCACCATCACCTCAGTCGACGCCTCTTGAGCCACCGGCCGAACCATCTCATCACGCCTGAGACCCCCACGCCAGGCAACTTTCTCCTCCCTACTTCACCTCTTTCTTCCTCGTCATGGCTGCTGTATGCAATGGCTAATTAATTAGCCTATGGTTTGGGCAGGGTCTGCCCCGACCCAAAACAAAGAGAGAAAGATTACATTGGGCCAATCTCAGCCAATCATTTTTTGGTTAGGACCGGCCCATCCTTTTCTGGGCTGAGTGCGGGCCAGCCCCACATATTTTGTAATATATTAATATAATAATAATAATAATAATAATAATAATAATAATAATTATTATTATTATTATTATTATAAAAATTTCAAAAAATTGTGAATTTCTCAAATATTTTTCTACCAATTTTGTATAATATCGGGCTATATATTTACACTGTAAAATATAAATTCAGTATTAAAATACTTGGTTTCCTCTGAAATATTTATAAAAAAAAATTCAAAACATTTTAAAAAAAATCTCAAAAACTTTTAAATTAATTTTCCCTTTCAAAAACAAAAAATATATATATTTTCATGCATTCGATCAAATTCTAAAATGTTTCCAAGCATATCTTTATAAAAACAAAAATTACATCTTTTTCACATTTTAAAATGCAAAATGGATATCATAACCAGTTTATGATTATCCATTAGGATTTGGCCAAAATATCAAAAACCTTTTTCCAACTTTTTTTCTAGGGTCCAAATATAGACTTTAATATCTGTGGGGTGTCAAATTACAGGATAAAATACACCCTTATGTATTAAAGATACAAGGTGTAAAATGTGATGCTAAAATTCAGACTTTAGAGCGGTTAAGATTTAACCCAGTAAGATAGAGACTTTCTCATTAAGAGAGATCTACCTTGAACCTTAGAAAAGACCAATGAATAGAAACCCGACATTGAAAACAATCAAACAACAATGCAACTTACATTAAGTAGGGTGCACTGAGGATGATGCGTCTTTTCCTTACACAACCAGTCTCTTACCCAGACTCTCGCAGACCATAGGTTCCTAGTGACTATAATACTAGGTGGCGATTCCTAAACATTAATCATAATCTTATAATTAAATCCAAAAAAACCTTCCCAGCACAACACAACACCTCATCAGGGAGGCACGACAAAAGCCTTTGCCGTTGCCAAATGACATCGCGACGTAGAGTTAGTAGGTTTTTCTCTCTAAAAGTCCATGGATGGTCTGGTAACATTCTACTATATGTTGTTCAGAAAGATACTAAAATTCTTGATACATTATATAAAAATTACCATATCAAATAATAAAAAGGAAGCTTTCTGAGATTAAAAAAAATGCTATTCGGATATATTCTGTAATCACCAATTTATTTTATATAATAATTTTATTGATATTAAATTTTAAATTTTCATTAGCTTTACTGTATAAGTTTGTATTTAAGAATAATTAATTTATCAAAACTTCATATTATCAACTTAAAAAAATTCGTTCACATATTTCTAAACTTCTAGAAAAAAAAAATTTAACAATTCAACTACGTATTCGGGCAATGTGATTTTATTACCATGATTTAATCACCATTTCCCAGTTATATAGGGTAGAATATTCTTTTAGCTTTTCTGCATATTAAAATTACGTACCTACTCCTGAAACAAAAAATAATTAAAGCTATTTTCCAGCGTGTTTTTTTAGTTAATATTAAGTTGACTTAGAGAATTAATTGCAGTTTACTTTTATAAAATTGATGTTTGGTAAACAATATAATAATATTTGAAATTATAAAATAATGTATAATAAAAAAAATTTTAAAAATGATAAAAATACAATATTGAAGAAAGATAATTCATTGCGCATAAGAGACAAAGATGGGAGTATTCCCATGTTTGAAATCATCAACAGAAAAGACTTCCTACCCACCGTGAAGGCTGCAGCCAGAGGGAAACAAGTTATGTCAGCTAGGACCACTTGATTGTAAGTGGTCATAACTCTTTCTCACAGTCATCATCTTCCTTGCTTTCATTCTTATTACTGTTATAATTATTTTTTAAAGTAATTTTTATTTAAAAATTATATTAAAATAATATTTTTTTAATTTTTAAAAATTATTTTTAATATCAGTATATCAAAATTATTTAAAAACACTAAAATAATATTAATTTAAAATAAAAAAATAAAAAAAAATTTAAATTTTTTTAATAATATTGTTTCAAAAACAAACATTTCGTGTTTGAAATACATATTTTGAACGTAGAATTCGTGGGTTTTTCTCTCTAAAAGTCCATGGATGGTCCGGTAACATTCTACTATATATTGTTCAGAAAGATACTGGTATTCTTGGTATATTATATAAAAATTACCATATCAAATAATAAAAAGAAAGCTTTCTAAGATAAAAAAAAAAAAAAAACTATTCGGATATATTCTGTAATCACCAGTTTATTTTATATAATAATTTTATTGATATTAAATTTTTATTAGCTTTATTGTATAAGTTCGTGTTTAAGAATAATTAATTTATCAAAACTTTATATTATAAACTGAAAAAAATTCGTTCACGTATTTCTAAACTTCTAGGAAAAAAAAATTAACAATTCAACTAGGTATTCGGGCAATGTGATTTTATTACCATGATTTAATCATCATTTCCAAATTATATAGGGTAGAATATTCTTTAGCTTCTCTGCATTTTAAAATTACTTAGCTACTCCTAAAATAAAAATATAATTGAAGCTATATTCCAGCTGCTTTGTAATCCTTTTGACTTTAGGAATATTAAAATTATTTAATTACAGAAAAATCTACTAAACTATCTTCCAGAAGTTTTCCGTCTTTTCATCATGGTTTTCTTAGTTAATATTAATAAGTTGATTTAAAAGCATAATTGCAGTTCACTTTTATAAAATTGATGCTTGGTAAACAATATAATTGTGTTTGAAGTTCTGAACATGAAAGGCAATATGCAATGAAAAAAATATTAAAAAAAATAATATAAATATAATATGGAAGAAAAACAATTCATTCATCGTAGGTTGCAATAATTTTTTTTTAATTTTATTATTTTACATTAAATTAATTTTAAATTAAGTTTAATGTTTTGTTTGGATTAACTTTACATATGGCTTTAGCTATGTTAAAAATAAATTTCAACTTTATAAATCCAATTTTAAACTCAAATAAATATTCGATTTTGTTTTCCTCGGGAAACAAGATCTTTATCTTAACGTCTGGATAATTTTTTAACAACGTATGCATATTGCATATTAATTTTGTTAGGTTATAGTTGATTTTTTCTATGAAAAAGAAACGTTAACAGTCCCTTTTTTTTTAATTGAAGAAAAAAGCGTCATCCCACGTAATAGCACAAAAATCAAACCAGCAAAAATAGATAGAAATTTAGTTGACTAAAACTGAGTGCAGTATAAAAAAAACATACAACGCATCCTCAACGACGTCTCTTCCTCCTCTTTCCCAGACACACAGTGTAAGCAAAGCTCAAAAAAAAAAAAAAAAAAAAACAAATGGCTCTCAAGCTGAACCTAGTAGCCTTGCCGTCCCACAATATCAAGTCTGCCAGAGTATTTGCAGCCTCCACCATGCAGGACTCCACTACCAGGTGAGTTCCTATCTACTATTTTCTTCTTCTTCTTCCTTATTTTCCTTTCTCTTTTCCTTTTATTTTTCTTCCTTTAACTCTCTCATACTAAACTTCATCTATCTGGGGTTTTATTTAAGGCTAAATGTCCGTGATAACTGGATAAATCATGCTGATCCTGCACTTCTACTATATTTGTTGACCACTACAATATTGATGTAATTAATGGCCTTACAAATTAAACGGGTCAACCTTTGTTTTGGTTAGATTGTTTTCATTTCTTGAACTACTTTTTCTTTCAAAGTAATGCGTGGCCAGCTAAGAACATGATCTATAGTCACATAACCCTTAACATTAGAGAAGAAGATTAATTCTTGAAGTCGAGACTCGAGATCGACCCTGGTCGATCCTTAGGGAATAATTGCTACTCGACCTCGAAGGGCTCTTGCAATTATATATATTTTAAAAAAATTAGAGAGACTGGCTCAACTCAACTCAACTCAAGTGCATGCCTGTGAGTTGGGACACCTCAAAAACCCAGTTGCAAACAGCTGTTTATGGATTTTTAATGCAGTGGTCCTTGCCACCCAAAAACACCACAAGCATTTAGTAATTAATAATGTCGGTACAGTTCATGGTTCCAGCTTGTAGAGTCCATTGATATTGATACTGTAAGGCCAGGGTCCGTTAATATCACACTCCAGTACTGAGGTCTTTGTTTTTAAATTTTTAGCTGCCACAGACTGAGTAAATGATGCCACAGTTTCCTCTTTAAAGAAACAAGAACCTGTTTTGCAAACTGCATCCAAACACTTATTTCAGGTATCCGATGTTGACTATGTAAAAACTTTGCAAGTTGCCGGAAAGGAATGCTACTTTTCCGTTTCGGGAACAACAATGCTAGATTATTTTTCTCAACGTATATAGAGGGAGGGCATATATTTTTAAAGAAGTGCTTGGAAATCAAAACAATTAAAGATTTGGTTTGGATACGCTTGCAACGTGTTTATTATTTGTCTACATAGAGACAAAACATCTAGTATACATAAAACTAATCCTATTAAAGAATAATAAGAAAATACAAATAAAAAAAATATATTTGTTTTTTCTAAATTTATATAAACTTGAAATATTTATAACTGCTAATACAATAATTATAATTTAAATTAAACTGAATAACTTTTATTTTGTATATATTTTTTCTCTACATTATGATTTTTAATAAAATAATTATATTTTGGATAAATTATCCTAACACTTAAAAATATCAAAACTAATTACTAAGAGAAAAACTCAAAGAAGAATTAACCTCGTTAACCTATTAAGACTTGTATATATGTCTAATGTCCAAATATCAAATGTTATTTTAGAAGAGATCATTTATCATGATTTCACTTAATTTACTATATAATAAAACTCTATATTTATATAAACACTAGGAATGATGAATATTTCTTTTCAATGTAAAATATAAATATTTTTTTTATTCATTTACAAATTACCTAACGTTGGTTCATTTGTTATGAAATTAGCTTGCTAGACGGATACATAGCTAGCATGCCATTGCATGAAAACCCTGCAATTGACATTATAATTATAACTTGGTCTAGAAGATTATAATTTAATGATAAGATTATAACATTAATTATTTAGAGTGGGCTCTGTTGATTAGCACGTACAGACATGTTAATTATGGAAACGCTTAGCTGTTAAGATCAATATGTGGAAACGACACCTTTGTATCCACGAGCTCATGTTTTCCCGCTTTGTTTAATCTCCATGAATCTTCGCGTACGTACCCTGGAAGAAACTCTATTGATTAATTATACAACTGATAATTATTAATTTTTTGTGCCGTGTATATATATATATATATATAGGAATACAATTAGTATGGTTATTTAACAATTAATATCTCATCTAAATCCTTAAGATTATTGACAAATTAATATATATTCGATCTAATTGAATAAAATAAAAAGGGATACATTTGATGCAATATATATTAATGTTAAGTTAATAATGGAAGTAGTCGACATATCTCCATGGAAGTAATTAATTCGAGTAAATTAACAACTGGCATGGGAATTATATATTGAGTTGTTATGCCTTGTATGAGAGTATATATAGGTTGGCTATATATATAACAATTAATCTCTATATTAATTTCTTACAAATCTCCATGATTCTTTACCATTTGATTCGTTCTACTTTAATAAAAGAATACATTTGATGTCAGGCCTCTCTAATTGAGAGACGTGGAAAATTATTTATCGCATGTTTTTCATTCACCATAAAGTGTACGTCACTCTTGTTGTGATATATATATACACGAGATCCACAAGATATTCAACTATGACATATATATATATATATATATATATATATATATATATAGTATTCCATGGATCGCGCGAGGTCCATGTACATGCAGACTGTACTGAATTTATTTGCACAGGTGTATAGAAACCACCAACATATTAAAAATATGATTTTTTGTCCGCCGTCTATTGCGCACTTAGCCGTCGTGAGAAAACGTTGAAAGCTCACTTTTGTTATTTTTCGAATTCACCTCTTTCCTCCTTTTCATTTTCAACATCATGAAATATTAAATATATATATATATATATATATATATATAGAGAGAGAGAGAGAGAGAGAGAGAGTTAATCCACTGAATTCTCTTCCTGTACTGTCGGGCTATTATTATTAATAATGGATGATTTGTAAAATATTTTTTATTTTAAAAATTATTTTTGATATTAGTATATTAAAATGATATGGAAACATTAAAAAAATTATTTGAAGTAAAAAAAAAAATTAATTAATTTTTTTAAAAAATTGAAATGTAAAAACAAACTAACTCTATATGTATCAATTTGATTTAATTTATTTATATATTATTACTTTAATTTATTATGTTTCTTGAATATATTATCCTGGCTTTTACGTTTAGAATACACAACGTATTTGTAAGGCATCACATATTTAAAATTTAATTTATAAGAAAAAAAAACTAGTAAAAAGATGTAAATGTAAATAGAAAGCTAAATATAAAAACAAGATTTTATCAGTAAAAGAATATTTTAAAAAAAAATGATTTATCTATGATATTTATAGTAAAAGAAATTAAAACTTCTTTTAATTTTTTCAGGAAAATTAAAAATTAAAAAAACATTCTATTAAATTATGAATATTGAACAGTATTAAGAATTTTCTTTTTAATTAAAAATACTTGAAAATATGAGAATTTTCTTTAAAACTATTAGGAAAAATATAAATAAATAAAAATGTAAAATTATTCTTTCTTTTAACCGAAAATAATATTTTTAATTTTGTTTAATGAGTTAAAGCAATCTATCTGTTTAAGCCTCAATCGTTAGACCATGGCTGTCTGTTGACAGGCTCAAGATTGTAACTGAAGCACAAAAAAATTGAAGCTGTTCATCTATAATTTGTATCCAGCTGCAAAACATTATCCAGTTTAAATTTTATGATGGTATAATAATGTATACTAGCATTCTAGCAAAGAAAAGCAAAGGCAAAAACGACACATTCTAAGTCTACTTTATTCACTGGTTTTAGAGGGTCGGAGAGTACAAAGAGGGACTCCTATTGGCCTGCCAAAGAAGTCCATTTTCAAGTGACGCATTCCATGCCACCAGAAAAGATTGAGATATTCAAGTCCATGGAGACTTGGACTGCGAAGAACATCTTAACGCATCTAAAGCCCGTTGAGAAATCGTGGCAACCGCAAGATTTCCTGCCACAAGCTGACTCCGAAGGATTCTATGAACAAGTGAAGGAATTGAGGGAAAGATCAAAAGAACTTCCTGATGACTACTTTGTTGTTTTGGTGGGAGATATGATCACAGAAGAAGCACTTCCAACATACCAGACAGCACTTAACACACTGGATGGAGTCAGGGACGAGACTGGTGCATCACTATCTCCTTGGGCAGTTTGGAATAGAGGATGGACTGCTGAAGAGAACAGGCACGGTGACCTTCTCAACAAGTATCTTTACCTATCTGGACGAGTGGACATGAGACAGATTGAGAAGACAATCCAGTATTTGATAGGATGTGGAATGGTAAGGTTATCCATTGATTTATATATCCTCTTTTTTTTCCATGCTAGTTGTCATCAAGGACACTGGAACGTGCATGAGCATGCACAACTAGTATTCAATAATTGAATCTTTTCTTTTTGTCTGTGTTTCTTATAGGATTTCAAATTTGAGAACAACCCGTACAACTTTTTCATTTACACATCATTCCAAGAGAGGGCAACATTCATCTCTCATGGCAACACAGCTAGACTAGCCAAGAGATATGGAGATGCGAAGCTAGCACAAATATGTGGCACCATTGCTGCAGATGAAAAGCGACATGAAATTGCATACACCATGATTGCAGAGAAGTTGTTTGAGATTGACCCAGATGCTACTGTTCTGGCCTTAGCCGACATGATGAGGAAAAAAATCGTTATGCCAGCCCTCTTGATGTACGATGGTCAGGATGATAACCTTTTTGAGAACTTCTCAGCTGTTGCCCAGAATCTTGGGGTCTATACTGCCAAGGACTATGCCGATAATTTAGAATTCTTGGTGGGAAGATGGAATGTAGCGGGATTGACAGGTTTGTCTGGTGAAGGACGCAGGGCTCAAGATTTTGTGTGTAGATTGCCTTCAAGGATTAGAAGGTTAGAAGAGAGAGCACAAGAAAAGGCAAAGCAAGCATCAACCATTTCTTTTAGCTGGATTCATGGTAGAGAAGTAAGAGTTTGAGTTCAGTGCCGTGTGTGGGGAATGATAGCTTCAACCTATCAGCTGTCAAAGAGTGCACATTTTCAGTATAATTTGCAGCCTATCTATGATATATGTATAGAGTGTCCTCTCAAGTGACATCACGTAATTATAGATACTCTCATGTTTCCTTTTAGATCTGGATCGGTTAAATTATGCTTTTTTCAATCCTGACTTAAATATGAATTTTAAATATTTTTTAAAAGTATTTTTTAAAATAATTAATTTTTTTTTAATTTTAAAATAAAATTTTTTTAGTATTTTTAAATTATTCTGTAAACACAATTATTATTATTATATTTTCAAACTTTTCCCGGTGAATTGAAAAACCAGACCGGACATGAAAAATATGAAAGCAACCCAGCTCCTTCTGGACTAGACTCATTTTATTGTATGCAGGCCCACTAACAACTATGGACTTTGAGCTCGATCCATCAGAAAGAACGGAAAACATGTTCACGCCGTTTACTGATCAAACTTTTCCCGCCTGTCCAGCACAGCACAGTATGTACATGGATTTGTTTTCTTAGCTGCCGAAGAAAAAATTATAATATAAAACAAGTTGACAACAATAGTACGTGGCAATCTCTACCGAAGGAAAAATTCGCCGTTATAGTGTAATTGCTATTTTATCTCTCATTAAAAAAAAAAAAATCAATGGGCCATTAGTTGCTATGCAGGTGTCCGCGGACAACAAATCGTCTCTTTGTTTTTTTTTTATATATAAAAAAAAAATTACTAAAATACTTTTAAAAACAAAATAACAAGTTGCTATGCTATTATATTTTAGTCTTTTTTTATTATTATTATTACAATTACGTGACACAAATACCATTAAAAACAAAAAAGTTGTAAGTTGTCATCTAGGGATTATTTCATCTTTTCTCACATATGTTTTCTTTGTTATATTTATGTTAGCTTGGACACAATTTAATATTTCATTAAATATAAAATATTAATAAAATAAATAAATAGCATGCGCCAACACACCATATACTTCATCACTTTTAGGTGGCGGGTACAAAGATTTCCAAAGGTAAACAAGGGGCTTTTTTTTTTTTTTTTTTAACGTAGTTGGATTTGTCTCAGCACATTTCTCTCTTATGACAGCGCAGGTAGTGTTATGACCCCCCAGTTTACGTGTTGGTGGATTTGTTTTTTTTTTAATTTTGATTTTCATGTCAAACTAATTATTTAATTTTTTTTTTTCAAACTTGATCTTTTTTTAATTTTTATTATTTTTAAATGGTATATAAAATTAAAATTTTTTTCAATTTTATTTTTTTTCATCTTTTATATTTAGTTCTTGTTCATTTAATTGTTATTTATCTTGTTTTTAATCATATTTTTAATTAAATTTATTTTTTAATTCTATCCCTCAGCATTTAATTTCATTTTATTTTTATATCATGTTGATCCTTATTCATTTGTTTTTTATTCATCTGATTTCGACAACTTTTTTAGATATAATTATTTTTTTTGCTAATTTTATCTTTCAGCATTAAAAATTAATTTTTTTTTCAATTTTATTATTTAATATTTGATTGGTTGAGAATTATAATTTATGATTTTTTCAAATATGGTACTTTTGTGTAATGAAAATGAATTTAAAAAATATTTTTAATATTAATATATTAAAATATAT
>Ga0325405_1002258_pt1 | contig 19742 bp, 9 predicted proteins | sample PopdelMetagenome_21_FD_205663 | JGI IMG/M metagenome (GOLD analysis project Ga0325405, IMG submission 205663) | Populus deltoides microbial communities from Bellville, Georgia, United States - Xylem-Control-R2 | ecosystem: Host-associated > Plants > Phyllosphere > Stem > Wood/Secondary xylem...
TCTCTCATAATAACGATGTCGGCCGAAGACTATGAAGGATCAAGTATTTGATGTACCAAGTGTTATACAACACAAATCTAGATTAACCATTTAACAAGCAAGGTATTAAGAATTAATAAGATAAAAAATGATAAGACATGTTAATAGCAAACTTTCTTGGATATAAACATTAAAGTCCATGTTGAGTTTATATTATACTTATCCTAACACCATTAGTGAAACCTTGTCACCTTGACATAATTAACTTAGCTAGACATTATGAAGAAGAAAAACATAAATGAACAATATAAGAACATAAACATGATATAAGTTAACTAAGTATAGTAAAGGAAATGAAAAGCATGAACAAGAGATTAATAAAAATAAAACTTAAGCATTACAACAATAAAGAGAGAGCAAGAACATGATCTTGATCTTAGAACCAAGATTCTAAATGAATGGCAAATGCTTCCTTTTATAGGCTAAAATTCAGAACTATTCATTTGATAATTGATTATTGATGTAGTGGCCAACTATTGATTTAGTGGACTTGGTGGACAGCAGCACTCAAGCACTTTGGCTGGATGAAATGACATTGATCCATTCAGAATTTGGCAAAGTATTTCTCATGAAAGTTGTTGGCAATCATCTTATCTTTTTACCCATAAACTTTCAGAGCATTTGGATCACTAGAGCTCGATATGGCTAAACTACTGAGTAGTGCTATTGGTGGACGTGGTGGATAGACCTCAAGCTCTTGTCTGGACACAATGTCATTGTTACCATCCGCATTTGAGAAAATATTCTTCATAAAAGTTGTTGGAAATTGTCTTTTCCTTCCACCCACCAAATTTCACGTTATTTGGCCTTCTAGAACTCCAGATATGGGTAAATTTCTAAGCAGTGTTTGGGCTAGATTACAGGACAGATTCTGACTTCTCTTTTGTGGCCAAACCTTGAAATTGAAAATGGAAAATTTGGGTCTTACTTTATTCATGAACATTGTAGGCCTATTTCTTAGCTTTCCATCCATATAAATTAAGCTGAAATCCAAGATCTACAGCTCCAAATATGACCCAATAACTGAACAGTATTTCAAATTGAATTGAATCGGCATCTCCTTTCTAATCTTAGCCGTTTCTTTGTCCTTTCACTTTCAATAGTTAATCACATCAATCAATCCTTTGAATTGTGAGATATGCCTGCATTTAAAATAAACATTTACCATAAATTAAAGCTATCTTATATTATCAGATCTGTTATTATAAAACATAATCTAGTTAAGGAGTTATTGATACTTCAAGTGCAAAATGATGATATAAAACCTTGATAAAAATGCACTTTTAAGTACTAATCAATGAATTCCCCCCAAAATAAGATTTTTTTTATTTTTTGAAATATTGGCCAATACCCTTTGGAGTTTTACAAACATGTTGTAAAATCCAAAAATACAAGAAAATAATTTTTGTTGTGTTTAAGAAATTCATGCGAAAACACATTTTCGAAACTTCCAATATTTTTTGTATAAAAAAGAGCGATCAAAACATGTTAGGGTATTGGTTGTATGCAACATACAAAAACACATTTTTTTATATTTTTATCGAAATGCAAACATCATAATTAGACGTAAACATCAAAATGGAAAGTAGCAAGCCATCATACATATTATAAGAATTACAAGAAGCTTGAAAAAATTCGTAACAAAAACTGTTCAAAGCCAAATCAACTTAAAATTTTGTAACTGGAAAGGAATAAACCCGTATGCATGAGGGAGCCACAGTTTTAAAACTGAAATTTTGAAATCAAACCCCTATGTCCGTGCCTTACAACCCCATTATTTCCTCACCTTAAAAACAAACTGCCTTATTCATTTCACAACGCCAACAGAGAGAAACAAAACAGAAACTGGGAAAGCATGATTTATTACACAAAAAAAGACAAAGTCATGGCCGGCTAACCTTTCCTCCAGCGGGCGTAAGAAGAGAAAAGAACATGAGGGTCCCTAAAGTTCTCGCAGCTGGAGCACTAAGGAAGAAACACCTGCAGATCCTATTTGCAGGAAATGAAACAAAAGACCAAGAAACAGCTCACGCGTGCCTCCTGATGGATGAAAACAATGACACTGAAGTTGTGATGTGCTGGTGTAGTCAGTTCTCTTCCTCTTTCTTGTTTTTCCTGCTCTCTTTTTCTCCTTTTTTTTTCTCTTCTCCTCCTTTTTTCTCTTCTTTCTCTTCTACTATCAATCTTCCCAACCTCACAGTAACACTGGCGAATGAAAGAAACTCTCTATTCTCTGTCTTTTTCTCTTCTGTCTTTGGCTATTTTTTTCTCTTTTCTCTCCATTTTTCTCCTCTTTTTATGCTCTTTTTTTCTGCCCCCGTTAGGTCATTAGAAGGGCTTATATCTAGTCTAAATATATCTCTATTTAGGAAAGATTCAAATGCATTAATTTTAGGATGCAAATCCCTACTGATTTGCAGTAAAAAAAACACAAAAAGAAAACTTAAATATTTTGATTCTGATGTCCGATTTCTTTCCAGTTTTTTAAAGGATGGTATGAATTCTTTCTTTCCTTCCATAGGGCCAGCTGCTCCCTTTGAAATGAGGCAATAAAAACGTGGTTGCAACTGCAAAAATCAGGCGTGATGATAAAGGAAAACAGCAGGAATTTGTAGAGAAAAAAGGAAAGAAATCAGATGGGTAAAGGTGCATGCTGCAAAGTCTTATTTTCCTTATTCAGTGTGGTAAAAATCCTGTCATTTATGATGATCCAGCCCCCCTCTCCAGCTTTCAATATCCTTCTTCAATTCAATCCCTCATTTTAGCACTTTTCGATTCAGTCCTTGGTCCAAAAAAATCCTTCGAATCAGTCCCGCGAACTTGGGCTAGATCCTTCTCGCGACAGGAATCTCTACTTTCATACTAGATATTCAAACAGGAATATATTGAGCATCTGATATTGAAATCAAGCGATTCAAAAGCCTAAATTCATCTACGTGTCCCGGACTACAACTTTGATAAAGGATTTGAAGTGAGATAAATTTGTTTTGAATAACAGAATTGCAACCAAACTTGGCTGGAAACCTTCTCGCAGCAGGATTCTATGTTTTCACGCTAGATTTCAAACAGGAATATCTTGAGCTTTTATTATCAAAATCAAGCAATTAAAAAGCCCAAATTCATCTACGTGTCCCGGACTACAACTTTGATGAAGGATTCAAAGTGAGATAAAATTGTTTTAGATAACAGAATTTGGCAAAGATCTAGTTGGTCAAAAAGGTTCTTGATCTGACAATGTCGAGCATCCAAATCTGACTGAGAGTTTGCCCTAAGAACAGTGACCCCTAGGACCCAATAAAGGTGTAGGTCAATTCTTCAACATGACATGAGTGATAGAATATAGCTAGGATGGTCAGATATCGTACGAAACCAAATCAGAATCAGAGCCTAAGTTTGAACAAAAAATTGCTACAGCAGCAGAATTAGTTTTTTTAGTGCAAATTCTAAGGGATTTATCCAACCTTAAAGACCAGATAAAGAAGGAACGAATTTAGCATTATAAAGACTCTTGATCAACCTAAGAAAACCTGATGATTTTGGTAGCAAAGGGGAAGGATAAAAAAGAGCAGAAAACAGCTCAAATAAGGTTTCAAAAAAAAAATATTTCTTTCTCTGCTTTTGTCAATCTTCCAGCAAACATGAGTTAAACTCCTATACTCAGTTCAAAAAAGATATACACTATCTCCAGCACGTAGGGTCCAAAATTAAATAACAACATCTTATTTAGTATTTCTTTCCTTTTATATGTTTAGTAATAAGGACCATGTGTTTTCCAATAAACTTGATTTGTCCTGTAAACCCTTGTGTGAATGTATGACTAAATGTAATAAGACTTTGATGAGTAGTGAAAACTTAAGATGAAAAGAGATAAATAAATAATGGGAATAAAAAAAAATACACATGATGTGTAAATGGAGGGGATAACCTTTGTAAGTAAATTTAAAGGTATCGATGAAGTTAAAGTGAGGACTAAGAAATTTAGTTTAAAATTTACAACATCAGTGAAACCATAAATGAGTTTCGATGAATAGAAGAATTAGGTTAGAATTTTTTTATAAATGTTAGGTTGTTGTGTTGAAACCATAAATGAGTTTCGACGAATAAAAGTCATTAGTTCTTTGGGTTGCATTGAAAGAGGAAATATTTAATTTATGTTGTTGTTGTGTTCTTTATTAATATGGAAGTTGCTGAAATTGTTTTTGTTTATGTAAGGAGGACATATATAAGTAAGATGCACATTGTGAAAGAAATGAGATTGCATATATGAGTCATATGATGTAAATGGGGGAGTGGAAACTAATTGGATAAAAAGGATGAATATGAACTAATTAGATGATAAGGAGAACCTGAAATACACATTTAAAATAATATCAATTACAACATTAATTATATTTACATTTAATTATAAGCCATAAAATAAATGCATATATAAACTATCTTATTATCCTGAACTAGTTTCCTCAACATAATCCTTACCCTTGTTTCAAAATATTAGCTCCTGCTCCTACACCCAGCGAATTAATATATATAATGGTGGCCCCCGATCCTACAACCGGCTCATCAATTATATTTTAAGAAATATCAACCCCCGCTCCTGCAGCCGACTGAACAATTTAATAACAATGGCCCCTGTCCTTATGGCCAGCCAAACCATTAAGTTTCAGAGAGTAATAGCTCTTGTTCATGCGACCAGCTAATAGTTTTGTCCCAGATGAATTTAAGAATTCCTAATCTTCCTTATATTATATTTGTTAGCCCCAGCTAACAGTTAAGATTTCTCCACTCCCCCAGCTCTTCCTTTCATTGTCGTGAACTGCTGCCAATTTTCTCCCTCTCTGTTTCACTTAATTCTTTGCTTGATTGATTGTTTAAGGTCTCACACTTCCTAACTTTAGGTTTTAGTTCAATTTATTCCTTCTCTCTCTAAGTTTTTTAGTTAATTTTGCTCCTCCCTTTCTTTTTCTTTTTTTTTTTCTCCAGCTTAAACGATAATGAATACATTTAAAACAATATCGATATATTTAATCCTTTGATTACAATCCAATATTAAAAACTTTAGTCTTTAATAATGATTTCCTTACTTGATACATTTCTCCCTAATTCTCATATCTCCCTTGATTCTCTAGGGTTAAGAAAATATTACTCATGACTTCCCTATTAATCATTAATGATTAAAATTCTTTTCTTTATTTCTGAAGAGACCATCAAAAATATTTTAATACTAGGTCACTAGTATTAACTTGTCATCATTTCTTAGGAGTTTAATCCAAGTCCTGAAAATCCATCATTATCAAAGTACCCTCTTGTCCTTGATATTACTAACTTCGTCAAATACCTAAAGTTAATAAATCAGGTTCCTTCCTATTGTCCAATGAGGATTATGTTGATGCTAATAAATCTATTAGCATAATTATTCTCCTTTATTTAAGATCGAATAATCAGAGTTAATAAACAATGCTGATATTAATATAATCCATTGATATCATTACTTATCCTCTAATCAATCCCTTCACGAGTATATAAATTTGTCATCTGAAAATACCAATGACCTCTTGACATTATTAGCCTAAAAATAGAAGTAGCTAGTCAAATTCCACATAAATATCGATATAATTGGATATCCTAACCTGGAATAGCTAATCAAATTCCATATAAATATTGATATCAATACAACCCATTAAAATCATTAGCTATCCAAGCCTGAAATAGCTAATCAAGTTCTTTTAAATACCTTAATTCACCCTTCCTTAATTAGCTACATCATTAGCCTCCAATTTAGTAGTAGCTAATCAAGATTTTTCTTCATCCATATAATTCATTTCCTTTTATTATTTATTTATTTACTTATCTTCCACATTAATACCGAGAACAAGAGAATAAAATTCAACATTAATAACAACAACATAGCTTAATAATTTAATAGGTATTAGGTACCTACCTATTGTGTTAGAAATCTCTCCTCCGGCTCGAGTGAGTGGCCCAACTGCTAAGATACCTCCCGCGAATCAATTTATCCATTGATCAGCACTACCCTTAGTAATTAAAAAAAATCATTTCTCTGTCTCTTTTGTGGTTATATCTTTTTTTTCCATTCTTAATGTTCCAATTCAATTTCCAAAGAAATTAACCATATTATTTATATAACTTCGTCGCTATATTTCTTATTAAACTCTTCTTATAGAGATCACAAAACTACATGTAATTATTCTATTAAGCTTTCATCTTTTTACCCCCATTCATTTATATTTTAATAACATTGTTCATCATAACCTGTTATAACTATCGTAACTTATTTTTTAGTTATTTCCCAAATTCACTTTTTAACTTCCAAAAAAAAATATTCAAACTAAAAACAAAAAAAAAATCCAAAAAATAATAACAATGAAAAGAGGATGTCAGAGCGCTTAGAAAATGGCTAAAAATTGGTTGAAGAGGGTCAAAAATTCAAAGATTAAAATTTGACAGATGAAGAGCCCTGTTAACAAAGAAAAATTCAATTTGATGAAAAAGTCTAAAATCAGATGTTTATGGACTCAATTAAATTTTATGGGAGGTTTAATTGAATTTATATAGGGTTTGATTACAAGAAAATTTGATTTTTAGGTCAATTTAGGCTTTAATTGGAAGAAATTAAAGTTCTGGGGTCAAAGTAGAATTTTGGAGAGTTGATTTGATCAAATCGGGGGCTTAATTACATAAATATTGAAGTTTGATGGCCAATTAGAAACTTGATTGAAAAAATTCAAAACCAAACACCAAACTAAAAATCACGCAAATTAATGGACTGACTTGAAATCTCACATACTTTGGCACCAGTTTCCATTTAAAAACAAAACAAAACAGTGCCGTTTTAGACGGCTATGTTTCTCCTTCTTCTTCCCCTGGACATGCAACAGGGGAAGAGAAGTTTTTGTATTTTTTTTCCCTGTTTCTTCCTCTCTCCCCCTCCCCCACGTGCTCTGTTAAAGCCAAAACCGGACGCCACCCGCACCTCCTGATGATGAGAAAACAGAGGGGCCATGTCCTGCAAGCGACGCCCCCATTGGACGTCTCACCCGGTGCCGTGACAAGGTGGAGCGGCGGCCTCACACCCCATGCAAATGATGGGACGGGGCAGGGTCGATCCCGCTCCCCCTGCCCCTATAAATACTGCCCGAATGCAGAAGAGAAGGAGGAGAAAAAACCGAAAGAGAGAGACAGAGGGATTTTTTTCTTGGAGAGAAACGGGTGAAGAAAAAGGAGCGAAAACAGGAAGAGGGTGAATAAACAGGGCGAGTTTTTTAGAAGAGAGAAGAGAGGAGAAGAGCAGTGACAGAGAGGGAAGAAACAGAACCGAATAGAGAAGGGAAAAAAAAAACAAAAGAGAAAACATAGGGGCTGATATCTTTGCAGAGAAGGAGGAGCAGCGCAGCAGCTGCCACCGGGCTTCCAGCTGATATCTTTGCAGAGAAGAAGGAGGAGCAATGTAAGTCTACTAATCATGGCAAATCTCTTCATTATGATGTCATTTGTATTGTTTCAGTTCACCGGGGTTTCTTCTTCATGCTTTTATACAATCCTCTATTTTTCAGCATATGAGCAATTCCAGATAACGCTATGCATGTTCTTCATTTCTCAATTGCATTTCGTGGGGAGAAAAATATGTCGAGTAATTTGCATATCTTGGATCATAAATTATGTGCATCCGTATTTGATATCTTTTTAATGGATACATTAGATACAAAGCGGAAATTTCCCTTCTTTGTTAAGATTATTTATTGGTATTGTTTTTGATTAATTATTATTTTGGTAACATTTTGTAATTAAGTTTTATCCAAAAAATTAATAATGTTTGGATGCTTTTTTCCCCTTAACTCGCAGGCCTTTTGGTGCAATTAATTAAAAGACGTCTGCCTTAATTAGTGCCATCCTCGCCTTAATTGCTTTTACAAAAGGCAGGTTTTGTCTCAAATCATCGTTCCCAGACTGCATTGGGAGGATTGTAAGAAAAGGTTAATTAAGTTAAAAAAAAAAAAATATTGAACCCTAAGCATTTCCGTTTAAATAACCACGACGTACGTACACTATGTATTTTTTCTGATACACATGGCCACATGTATGTAATGTTGTGCTACTTTCTCATTCTAAAATTACAGCAGTTATCAACTGAGTCAAAAGGGCTTTCAAGTCCAAAGTATAATTTTAATTCCTGATCAAAACTCCCATTGTAATCTGTTGAATATATTTTTTAAAAATCAATACGATATCATTTTAATTTATATATATAAAAATTAGGGTTAACTTAGATAACCCGATTAAAACCTGTGACCTGAACCTTGAATTAGAATGATTACTGGATTGGTTTTAAAAACACGGTAAAAAAGAACCCTTGAAGTATATGGTCTTGTAATATAACGTTTGTATCCCTTTTAGGTGACTAATGCACTTAGATTCCAATGGAACAGTACTGTATGCCAATATTGTTCTTTTTATTACGTGTATGATATATGTACCACACTTTAAATCTTCAACAACTGTGTTCAACTTTATAAATTCTTGCTTAGATACAAGTTTAATTTGTGTTTCCTGATTCCAAAATAAAGAACTGAAGAGGTAGAATATATTTGAGTTAGTACAATGACGCATCATGGGACACGGCCAGCAATCTAAAGGGGTTTTCAGACTGGATTTCCTGCTAAAAAGCCAGGCCTTTGCTTTCGAATCAGAGGACACTGCATAACAGCTCAATTATGATCCAAAGGTGTAACAAGCTTCCTTTCTGTTTTTCTAAATTCTTCCTTTGTCTGCTTGAATAAGATTCCTTCTCTTTTACTTTTTCACTGTGCGAATCAATGTATGGGTCGGTTTTAAAGTGGATGCAGCCATGGTAGATGGTCTACATAAGAAATCTTGGTCGTTACTGTTGTTTTTTATGAAGGCAATGCACTAACAAAGTAAAGAGAAACAAACAAATATATTATTTTGCTAGAGCTTATTTTACCAGAAAATCCCATCCTCTTTGTCTGGCTGACAAGAAGACTAGGCAAGACAACTTGTAAAGAAATGGACAATTACTAGCTAATATACAGATAGGGAAGCAGGCAAACCTAACCTGAGAGCACCACTTGCTTTTTATATATTCCTCTTTGTCCGTCTTCTTAACCATTTCTTTTGTTCAACCTCGACCTTCCTTACGAACCATTGTGGCTTTCCTGTCGTGAATACAATATATCCCACGGACAATCCAATCACCAGCCCACATCCATAACCTATCATGGCAAACTTCCAATTGAATAAGCTTGCAGGATCTTCTTTCCCTTGGAATGGTGGGGGTTGTGGTGCCACATCACCACTACATTTCACAGATAACGGAAATCCGCACAACCGCAAGTTTCCAACATATGAATCATTCTGAAAGGTGTCAAATTGACTGCCATGAGGAACAGGGCCTACAAGCTGATTATATGAGAGGTTTAGTACTGCAAGGAAGGTCAGCCTTGTTAATTGTGAAGGAATGCCTCCACCAAGCCCATTTGATGAGAGATCCAGTGATTCAAGTGCTGTCAGGTTCCCAAGTGATGATGGTATTTGACCAGTGATGCTGTTTCTTGAAATATTAAGGACTAGGAGTGAACTAAGAAGTCCAACCACCTTTGGAATCTGTCCTTCAAATCGGTTGCTTGATAAGTCAATGGTTGTAAATATAGTTAGTATTCTCTCCAATGGAATCTCTGTCCCTTTCATCGTCAAAACTATAGAATCCTGATAATATATTTCCCCTATATACCTTGGTGTAGCTTTAACTTCTCCATCCACTTTCTTCATAGCTTGAAAATTTGCAATGTACTGTGTCGGCAGAAGGCCGATGAACTCATTGTGCGAGAGATCAATGATTCTTAGACTAGAGAAAGGAGATATCACAGTGGGATTGCCTATAGAACCATGTAGTCTGTTAGAGCGGAGCACCAGAACCTGTAGCTTCGGAAGTGTTTGCAGCCAAAGGGGAAAACTATCATTTATGTAATTGTTTCCCAGATCGAGGACTTCCAACATTTTGCAATTAGCTAAGGATAGTGGTAACGATCCTTCCAACTCATTGCCATTCAAATCAAGACTTCTTATTTTATTTCCCTCTGTAAATGATCCTGGAATGGTGCCATGGAAGCTGTTGCTCCTCAAATTCAACACAGATAGTTCAGTACTGAAGTTCCCCAAGCACTGTGGAATATTGCCACTCAAACTATTATTAGATAAGTTTATGATCTGGAAGGTGGTGATATTGCAAATCCAAGGTGGGATTTCTCCAGTGAGTTTATTATTTGCTATTAAAAGAATGTACATGGATTGTGGAAGAATTGGAAATGGTTGTTGAAGCAAGTTGGAAGTGAGGTCAAGATATTGTAAGCTGGGTGGAAGTTCGTTTACAATGGTCAGAAAGTTGTGAGAAAGATCCAAATATTGTAAAGACTGCATCCCCTTTGCTGACAGCCATTTGGGAATTTCTCCATGAATTCTATTGTGGGATAGAGACAAAAAGTTGAGCTGATTTTGAATTTTCAAGAAGTCTGGGAACTCAATTATGTTGCAAGACGACAATGCCAGTTTGTAGAATTGGGGCCAGGTTGAGTTCCTATTATTATTAGTGACGACAGACAGACTGTTGCGTGAAAGATCAAGTCCCCAAAGGTTTTTCATGTTTGAAAACAGGTTTAAGTCCACAATGCCACTCAAGTTGTTTGATGAAACATCAAAATTGGTGAGATTCACCAATTCAGAGATTGATGGTGGAATAAGACCATTTATCTTGTTACTTTCCAGTCTTATTTCTAGCAAAGACTTTGACCAATGTTCACCAAGTTCTCCAGTGAGGTGGTTATTATTAAGGTTAAACCAGACCAATGATGGGAGACCGAACAAACAAGATGGTATTGTGCCACTGAGCAAGTTATAAGATAGGTCAAGATAAGTAACATTGTCAAGGCCACATATGTGATCAGGAAGAGTTCCCTCTAGTTGGTTTTGAGACAGGTCTAAACGTAAAAGTTCAGTGAGGTTAAAGACAGAAGATGGCAACATACCACTGAAATTACCGATTTGAAGGGATAGGCTGTTTAGTTTGCTGAGGTTGCCGAAAACATCAGGAATCTGCCCTGTCCAGTTGTTATTCGAAAGATCTAATTGATTGAGCTGTTGAAGATTCCCAAGCGAAGCTGGAACTGATCCGTAGAAAGCACAGTTTCCAAGATCCAACACCTTGATGGAGTCAAGATTGCCAATTATATCCGGTAATCCTCCTGAGAAACTTGTGGAGCCAAGCTTCAACAGTTCAAGGGAACTGCTCCAATTGGACACAGGTAAATGCCCGTATAGATCGCTATTCAACAATAAACTCAGGAGCTGGAGGTTTGGTAGGTGGAAAATGTTTTCCGGGAATTGTCCTTGCAATCCACACAATTCGAGGCTGAGAGAAGTTAATGAAGAAGATAGGTTCATCAAGGAACCAAGATCAACTGAAGACATGTTTATGTAATCAAGAAAAATATCTCTTACTAGAGTAAGGTTTTGGACAATCATTTTCATGGCTGGTGCTTCGAGTATCAATGGTTCATTCAAAGAAAGATCAAGAGAGATCAATTTGGACAAGTGAGATATTTCAGTTGGGACTTGACCTGAGAACCATGTGCTAGAAAGGTTAAGGTGTGTCAAACTTGAAAACATACCAAACTCAGGTGGAATGGAGGAGCGGTTAAAATAATTGAAAGCAAGGTTGAGTCTCCGAAGGTGTGAAAGGTGAAAGAGACTGCTGTTGGAACTGAGGTTGCCTCTAAGACCACTGCAACTAAGGTCAAGAGCGATCACATGACCTGTGACCCCATGGCATGCGACTCCATCCCACGAACAGCAATCTGTTCCAGATTTCCATGAGGCCATGCTAGGATAAGGAGGGCTGCAATCCAACGAAGCGGATTCATCATACTCAAATCCATCCTTAAGTTGGAGTAAAGCATAGCTTTCATCTTTGGGGCATAATTGTGACACAGTTAGTTGACAATACAACTTCAATATCAGGAGGCAGAAGATGACTTGACCAGCCCATCCTAAGCAACTCATTGTTCTCACGCAAGTCTGAGATTGAAGGCGAGGTGATGCTTGGAAAGGAGGTACAAAATGGTGGAAGTTATGTTCACTTTCTGCACCAACTTGTTCGATATATCAATCAGCAATATTAATCTTTCAAAATAAATTAATTCTTTCAAACTCATGTATAATTCTTGGATGTTTCGTGTTTGCAGTCTTGTGAGGTTTAGCGAACATTTTAATTTAGACTTCGCATCATATCCAGTTATTTTAACATATCTTGAACATACTCCTTAAAAACTGATACCTTTGCAAGTCAATGATGGTTGGAGAAGTTCATGAAAGACAGACACGTTCCGACACTGCCATTAAAAAGAAAAGGAAAAAGATCTCACGCAAGGGGTTAGTTTATTCATTTTGAATAAAAAAACTGAATGCTCGGAGTCGTTTTGTTCATGTAGAACTCTTTCGAATAGTATAGGTGATAGGAACATGTTGAAATGGTCGAACAAATTAAAGTAATTAGTTGATAATGTTAAGGAAATGGTTGCAAGCTGTTACATTGGACGCTAATAGAAGATTAAGATATGATAAAGCAATAGATGTGAGGTGGAATGGAAGTGCCATTATTAATTAGTTTATTCGAGTCCTTCTCTGTTTGATTGCAAAACAAGCAAAAAAAAACACACACACACACACACAGAATTTGCGTTCTGTCCACACGGAGAGTTAAGATAATCGATCACTTTAACATTGGATTTTCAATATTAGGTCCTTTTTTTGCGTTCTGTCCACACGGAGAGTAAAGGTGAATTCAGTGTGCCCTTGGATATAAATAATTATTCACCAGCAATTTTTTTTTTTTTTTGTATTTTTAAACAAATTAATGAACTAATTATTGTGGGTAATATAATTTTTTTTATTAGGATTAATTAGTCATTATTAGGTTAATTGGAAACAATTCAATCTTTTTTAAAAAACTTTTTCGGACATAGTAAAATGACTAAATTATTCTTAGAAAAAATTAATTTAACTGGAGCCTAGAGGCTTTCTTGACTTTTTATTTTTTAAAGAATAATAAAATAATTTAATTATTTTTAAAAGCAAAATTTTTTTAACTGTCATAGATGGGCCTTTTTGTATTTTCTTTCTAGTTTATTCGTAATAATTAAGTTGATTGATGAACAATTTAGTTTTTTAATAAATATAAAAATAAAATAAAAAAGTGGTTAGTGTGTGCAACACACGTGCAACCTTTGGAATGCCCTCTCGATCTTCAGGTGGTGCATACGACATCACCTAACATCTTTTACAATGGTGTTTGATTGTCTCAACAACCCTCCATGCCTGGACGACACATGTGACCAACAAATCTCCGGTTCAGCACCGATAATCATTTTTTTTTTCTTTTTCTCTTACCTCTTTTAATTTTTGCGTTTAACCCTTCAAACTTCAAATTTCAAATTTCAAAGTGGCTTAAAGATGATGACAAGGTTAATAGTAAAAAAAATGTGACGTCAACATAAGTTATGAACAAATTATATATGTTTGTAGATTTTCAGGAGAGCCTAGATTGTAGTAAGAAAGGGAGCTGTTAAGGACAACCCAAAAGTAGAAGAAGGATGGCTGTTATATGGCAGTTCACATGGAAGAATTTAGGCCAAATGATAGCACAAGGTGTGAAAATTTAGATTAATTGGGATAAAAAATATCAAAAAGATTTAAGACTATTAAGATATATAGTTCATGTATATGGAGACAAAGATGGATGTGATGTCCCAAAGAATGGAGGGTAATGGTTTATTAAGACGATCCCGGATTCGAGAAAGAAAAGGGATGTGTTGTTGGCCTGGTTTAACCAGGCGATGTAACTCAAGATTTGTGAAAGAGTACATGTGTAGAAGAGTTAGTACGTAGCTGAAGAGTAAGAGCAAGCACATGAGGAATTACACCAAACGGAGTCTTAATCTTAGTATATGCATCGATACTTCATGGATGCATGACATGGAATGAAAGTTAATTTTTTTTAGAATTGTCTATGAAGTTTATAATGAAATTTTGGTGAATTTTACTATGGATATTTTATATGAACAATGTATTTTCTTCAGGGATTTCCATATATGCTTTCCATGGATGTTTAGGCCTATATATTATACAGGGAGCACTGTGATAAAATATTTATTGATAGTTGTAGTAGTTACGATAAAATATTTCCATCTTTATGGTGAAATTTTGTATTCTTACACTTTACACATGGAAATCAAATCTCATATCTACTAATAATTTTTGGATTAAAAAGTACAAATTAATAAAACCCTCAACCCCTATGAGATAACCTTGCCTATACAACCCTTCAAAAGAATCTCGATATATCTAAGAACAATCATCTATTACTTATAAAACTTATATAGATTATTGACCACAACATTTATTAATAATATAACTATTAAATTAAAATTCAACTTTTTATCCGAAATGAATTCACAATCAAATAACTAATTATCATGTTTTTCAATTCAAACTTATTCAACCTAAATTAATACCTTTTAATTATTATAAATTTCATAAAAAATTAATTTCCTTAGATTTTCTCAAGTATTCAACTTGACAATAAAATTGACAAAATATAACTGGTATCCATTAAATAACCCATCATTTTTTTTTAATTATAATACACCTAAGTTACAAAATCAAACTCATTTTCATCAAATGACAAATAAAATCAATTTCCCCAAAATCCTAAACAAACCTTAACATACAAATCATACATTAATACAATAAAATTCTTTATGAAAAAGTTGTAAAATATTTAAATATACAAGTAAACTACAAATAGTACAAAAATATTTCAATAAATTAACTAAAAACATAAATGGGTTAAAAAAAAAGAGTAGGTATGCTTACTAGTGTAGTGAAACTTCATAAGAAATTAAATTAAGAGAGGGATGTTGATACTATTGATATCATTACATTTGGTTTCCATTCTAGTAAGCAAAAACATCCTTGTTTTGGTATGATCCATAACTGGATAAAGTGAAGTATGTTTTAGGAGCTTTTTTATTAGAAGTCTAATGTCATCTGCAATAATTTGGATGTCATGCATATCGAGAATAATGTGTTTGATAATATCTTTAACATGGTAATGAGTGTGAAAGGGAAAATAAAGGATAATATGAGTGCTAGAATAGATCTAGCTTTATATTATTACAGTGGGAATATATAGTTGGTTAATAATGGACTTTGTGTTGCAAATCCCAAAGCCACCTTTGCATTAAACGAAGATGCACAACTTCTTATTTTTGAATGGCATAAGAATATACAATTTCCTAATGGATATGCTTCAAACATAGCTAGGTTAGTGAATTTAGGGAATGTAGATTGTATAGAATAAAAAGTTATGATTATAATGTATTTATGCAAACACTTATTTCAATTTCTTATAAGAACTTATTGGAAAAAAAGATATGGGATGCACTCATAGAGAATAACCACTTTTTTAGAGATATTTGTTCAACTAAGATTCATACCCAGCACATGAAACAACTTGAAAAGAATATGAATGAGATAATTTACAAACTTAAAATGATCTTCCCACATTTCTTCTTTGACTCAATGGAGCATCTTCCCATTCATGTAGTGTATGAGATACAAGTTAGAGGTCCTATATAGTATAGAGAAATGTATTAATTCGAGAGGTTAAGGATTACATACATCTTTAGTAATTGTCTATTGCCTTTTTTAAAAAAATATTCATCTATAATTACTTGCATGCAAATATTTGTTCAAACTTAACAAAAAGATTAAAAACAAAGCACATATTAAGGTTTCAATATGCAAGGCTTATATTGTTGAAGAGATTTGAACATTTATCTTATATTATTTTGAGCCTCAGTCGAGAATAAAAATCAACCGTATTCCAAGAAATAATGATGGTGGTGAACTGACTTCGAGTGAGAATCTGTTAATATTTTGTCATCTCAAATGACTATTATCAAAGAATGCAATAACGAGTAGATATTTAACTGATATTGAATTCAAAAAAGCACATAATTATTTACTACTTAATTGTCATAAATTGACACCTTTTGTTTAGTAAGTAAATCATGACTGACATTTTCTTAACAATATTCACTTATATTCTCTTATAAAATAAACTCATTTAGCTTTTTTGTATACAATATTATCAATTATTGTTATCTCAAAATCTAAATGTCAGTGAATCTCAAATTTAACAATTACAAGATGAATAATTCACCACGTAGATTAAAACATATGTAAGTATTTAATAATTCATAACTACTAAGTTCATATTTATGTTTTTTCTTTGACCATTAATGGTTGTTAACTTTAACCAGGTGTTTAAAATGGTAGCCAATATATGTTGATAGTCTGAAATCTTATCTTTAAGTCTTGAAAAAAAGGTCATATGTTATAACGAGTATTTCATCAATGAATATGTCTTTCATACTAAATTGTATGATGAGGGTGGAAATACCTATAATAGTAGGGTTTGTATAAAAAGTTCAATATCCATTGAGTTTGAAGTTGATTATTATGGAAAATTACAAGAGGTCGTTGAATTACGATATCATAGGTTAAAAGATGCTATATTTTTATTCAGATGTTATTCGTATGATACTGATAAATGAACTAAAGTAGATCATCACCATGATTTGATCAAGATAAATAAAAAAATAGACTTCATAACGTCAACAACATTTTTATTTTTGCAAAACAATGCCAACAAGTGTTGATTAATTATCCATTATGGAACCAAACCTAGGAGTCATGTCCAAGTTGGAGTTATTAAAGATGGTAACGATCAAGTAATTTATGGAGATGGTGTATTTTAAATGGATGAACTAGTTGATCCATATCAAGTTGCTTCATCTACTGAGTTAGAAAATCAAATTTTTTGTTTATCCAAGAATACTTATGTTGATGTTAATATTGATGAGTTAAATGTAATATCAAATACCAGTATACATAGAGAAGTAGATGAAGATGATAAGATCAACCTTGAGTTTAATGAAGAACATGATGTTAGACATAATGATGAATAAAATGAAGAGGAGGATTCTGATGAAAAGGTATTTAAAAGATTTCGAAGTGATGTTTCATTGTGTAATAAAATTAAAATTATATAAGACATTTGTTGGTAATTTATAATGCATTATATTTATATTTGTTGTATAATTTTAGAGATGTATTCATTGTTTCAAAATTGCACAAGTATGGTAGTCCAAAGATGTGGCTGGCAAGATTTATCCCTTTAGAGCAAGTCATAGTTGATGCGAGCAACACTTTTGCTAGTCTATTTGCAGTGTTAAAATTCTTACTCAATGTTTTAATGTTCATCTACTTTAAGTTGTCCATGCATACATAATACATCTTCTCCTTGGACTTAACTGAACTTTCACTCAGGCTGTTTGATTATCATGTAGAGGATGTTTCTAATTAAAAGGTGTTGAATTAATTTAGATGTAATTTACTGTTGTGTAATAAAATTGAAATCATGTTGGGTATAATGCACTATATTTACACTTTAATAATTTTAGGGATGTGTTTTTCGTGTCAATAATTGCACAAGTATTTTGTTGTTGTGGTTATGGATTTAATTTAAGCAATTGTTGGATTGAATATGTTGATTTTTTTATTATTATTATTTGTGTTCTTTCATCGACTCCATCAGCCCCTGAAGTTTCTAAGAGAGAGATTAGAAGCAAAGGTAAAGATAGGAGAGGAGGAAGAATGAGACTTGGGGAAAACTTAACCAGGTGAGCATTTGCTCATTTTAATTTGAACGAAATTTGCCTGATTTTCATTAAGATTCTAGTAAATTGATTTAGGGTTCTTGATGTGAATTTTAGGGAAAGAAAAATTTCTTTGAAATTGAATCTCTACGAACATTATAGGTTATGAAATGAATGAAATTATAATGTAATGACGAAGAAATTAAGGGGCTAAAGAGGCCCTAGGTGGCTGGCCATGGATAGGAAAGAGATAGATGGTTGATGTTATTTTACATAATGGTGATGAATTTTTAACGAATTAAGAATTTAGTCCAATTTGATAAATTATTGGCTAAAAGGTTAGGAATTGATTTTTATCATGTATAGGATATGCTTGTGTGAAGATGTGTTTTTAGAAATTATTAATGAAAGATTTTAATGGTTTAATGTGTAAAAGATATGTTTAAATTGGTATGGAAAATTATCATGAAACATTTTGAAAGTATGAATAAGGAAAAAGGGATTACTATGTAAGAAATTATAGAAGTTGGTAAATTCATGTTTTCCTTTTTATAGATCCGACAAATAGTAGTGAATAGAGGATTGAGTTAGTCACATTTTAAATTGGTATGAAGATTATTGTCGCACGTGTGCGGCATCGCAGCGATTGTCCACCACCCTCATCAGGTGTGGAGTCTCTATCTATTATGGCAAATATGGGAAGACAAGGAATTCTTGTCTTTTATCAGTGGAAAAAATAGAATGGGAGTCTCCACCTAATATTTTGGTCATTAGAAACCCTAATTGGTCTTAGAGATCGGGTATGGAGACTAGTTGCGTAAAGTGAAGGTATTAGAACCCCAAATACGCCATACCTAAGGGAAGCTGCATTGTTTTATTGTCTGATTAAAATCGAAGGTTTTGTCATTTTTTTTTTAATTGTTAGTCTATCTATGGTTCAAAAAAAGCCCTCCTCGGTAAGGAGGTTCTTATTTATGGGATCAAACCTAACTGTTCTAATGTCTATAAAAGAATTACCTTTTTAATATCGGGAATACATTTTACATATAAATTCGTAATCCTAGACATTAAAACAAAACAAAATATATTTTTTTATTTTTTTGAAATATTAGCCGAGTTCTCGTGACTTTAATAAACTGGTAATTAAAGCCAAAATGCATGCTAAAATATATTTTGTTTTTGAAGTTTTCTTTGTTGCATGAAAATACAATATGATATAACTATATTTATATATATAGTTTTGAGAGACTGGGCGGTATGCATGAAAATAATTTTTTTTTGAAAAAAACTGGGTATTTTAATACCGGATTTGTATCTTTACGATATAAAAATACAGACCGATGTTAATCAAAACGGCGTAGAAAAATACGCAGGAAAATCGCAATTTTTTCAAAACTATATTATTTTCTTTTTAATTATTTTTAAAAAAAGTAACTGGGCCGGACCCGGCCCAATTATGTGAACTGGGCCCGTATTGGCCCAGCTACAAGGCTGGACTCAGCCCAGCCGCGTGGGCTGGGCTGATGTTCCAGCCCAACAAACAAACGGCTGGTTACTGTGCTCAGCACAGTAACCAGCTAAACGTAATTTGATAGTTACTGTGCTCAGCACAGTAACTACTTAATTATTTGCTGCAGAACGTGAGTCACTTTCTGCATGCAAATGAAAAAAAGGAAAGAGCAAATAAACTAGGGGCAGCGGGGGTGAGGAGGTTACCTGGAGTGGCGAGGCAGTGCTGTTGGTGGTGGCGGCGGAGGCTAACGGCGGCGGTCAGGCGGTGTGCTCGCAGTGGATGGCGATGCCAGACGTCGGTTCTGCCCTTTCTTTGTTCTGTGTTTTTTTTCTGTGTTTCTTCTTCTTCCCGTTTCTGACTCCTGCTCCTCTGTCTCTTCT